>JACLAC010011882.1_pt1 | contig 42543 bp, 50 predicted proteins | sample 8027881 | NCBI WGS metagenome assembly JACLAC01 (sample SAMN15725517, study PRJNA655200) | protist metagenome | isolation source: fluorescence activated cell sorting (FACS) single amplified genomes of... | place: Spain: Blaines Bay Microbial Observatory, Mediterranean Sea | collected 2016-01-19 | reverse complement strand
AAGTTTGAGCCGTAGCTGCTGACGAATCCGTTCTAGTAGGTCCTATCTAGATCAATATTTAAGGAACGTGTACGAACCACAGAAGCTGAGCCAGGAGATTAAGACCGGCTACATCTGAAAGAGGAACGCGGACAAAGCTTTTGTAAAGGGCGTCGGCTACACCGGGATAGATCCTTAATAAGGCGTGCAGTTTTTTCTAGTGATATTTTGGCGCCCAAAATCATCCTGAAATGGATGCAGTACTCGATTATGCGGCACGTGCAGGACGAGTTGAACCGGTACGGCATACACAAGCCGGACGACAAGATCTTTGTCGAAGCCATCAACTACCGGAGCAGCTAGTGACATCGAAAATGCGACGACGGACTTCAATGGGAACGACAAGGCTGCAGGGAGAGGGAACGGCAATAACGGGACTGCGGTTGGCGCCGGAATGCAGGGCGGGCTCTAGAAAAATAGAGATGATAGTGATGACAACTTCGCGGACTGGGACACCTGGGACCAGGACCAGCAGTGATAGTGACGACGAACTGGCGAAGCACCGGAAGGAACTTTGAAACTTCGTGAACAACAACAAACCGGCGTAGGACGTGTACCCGCACGGTATTGACGAGGAGCACGGCGTTGGTGGCACGGTGCTGGGGAATATCTTCTCCTTCATCGTGAGCTCGAAGGACAAGGCGATCAACTACAGCCTGCCGGTGAAGAAGATCGGGCACATGTACAAGATATTAGATGACCTTAAGAACGTGTACTACGAGAACGCGATTATCGAAGTCACAGCCACGCAGGTTGGCCTGGACACGATCTTCCAGCGGTTCAGCGGCAAGCCGACGAAGCAGCACGACATTCTGGGACGGAATCCGGCGACGGCGCAGAAGCAGCAGCAGGAGGCTGCGCATGCCATGCAGTGACAACAGCAGCAGGCGGCGATGTGACGCATGAAGGCGCAACAAGAGGGCGGTGGTGGTGGTGCGGACGGCGCAGGCGGCGGCGGCGGTGGCGCAGGCGGTGGACAGGACGATGGCGATGACTACAGTGATAGTAGTGACGACGAGGAAGAGAACGTCAGCAGTGACAGTGAAGACGAGGACTGGATCAACGCGCTTGGTGATGAGAAGAAGTACAACACACGTATGAGGAGCAAGCGGAAGCGCGGCGCCATGGGCTGATAGTGACGAGAAGTACTACAAGTCGAAGAAGCAGGACAAGACATACGACTATGAGGGGGTCGATGACAGGGATAGTGACGACTCGGATGACCTGATGAACATGGTTCGGAAGGCGCAGAAGGGAAAACAGAAGGAGATAAAGCGGAGAGGAGAGCTGTAAATTTGATGAAGATGACGGGGTGGCTCAATCACTGAGTTGAGAACACTTAAAGTAAGATGCATACTAGATTAAGAATTGTTTGGAGGTTTCCAATTGTTTCACTGGGCGTTGAAGTTGTATTCATCATAGAACATTGCTCACGTCATTATTTCACCTGTACGATAAGTTGGTGTCACCTAAGTCGTATGAACTACACTCGTTTGAAATCAACGAATACATTAAATTTCAATAATTATACCGTTGGGATCATCATGAACCTTTCTACATCAGACAGCCAAAATTGGCTGGTTAGCTAAATTAAATAGCTTTGAACGAAATTGCGTTTGCGTGAGGCTACTTGTTGTGAAGTGAGAACTGAATGAACACGTCACATGAGTACTTACTTACTTACACAAATTCACACTGCCATAACTGATCATGACTAGTAGGTTATGTTTAAATGGTTGATGCCTTTGCCTTCGTGTTGGCGTCGATTAAGTTTGAGACAATAGTGTGTCGATTAAGTATAAGTAAATGTATATCGTATGGTATTGTCATAGATAATGTGCTGTCTGTGTCTGTCAAAAATCATCGTCATCCGTTATGTGCGAATTTGAACTAAAGTTGTCGCCTTTGTTTGGTGCGTCGTAATATTGGTATGACCGTCAAGCGTATAATATACGCATTTTTCTGTCTTTCTCATATTGAACCCAGATGACCAATGCTCAAGAAAAGTCTTTGCATGACATTGCTTTGAATTTGAAAATGTTTTTTGGTTTTGGTTGTTGATATTATATTTTATTCAGAAATTGAAAAAATAAAAAAGGACCGTACTGCTCTGCGTGTCGCGGAGAGGGCACTCGAAACTGCCATTGTTTTCATTCATTCATTCATATTTATATTTTAACCATTTTTTTATGCATGGTTTGTTTTTTTTATGATAAAAGTATCAAGATAGAGATAGTGATAGATCAACAAGAATATGAGGAAGAACAAGACGATGCGGATGCTAGTAGATCATAATATCCGCGCCTCGTTGAAGGTCGAACGAGGAAGAGTGCGTGCACATGAACCTAACTATAAATTTGCTTTTGCAATCATGCTATTGCTAACGTATATTCTATGTTTATTGATTCAGCTAAGCTTGAGTGTAAGCCTAGCGCCCATCGAGGTACATGGAAGCCATTGGAGCACTAAGCCGGCATGATCTTGTAACGATTGTGATGAATATTGTATAGGTAGTGACGCTTATGGTTCCTACGATCTAATAACCCCCTCACAACACGACGGGCCCAGCATGTAAATATGACGAATAACTGGCGACAATACATAAAAATATAATTGTTTTTCAGAAACTGATCATCATGGCTGTACTGAATACAAGTGGATGGTGCCCGCTGGCAAGGAGCTTGCATTCGTGTGCCACGGCATCACGCACTTTGCCTAGTAAGGATTGATATTGTGCGGAAGGACTGAAGGGCGGCGTCTGGTAAGGAGGAAGTCAAGGTGCTCAAACGACTTTCAGCGGCCAGATGCTGCCGGCTGACTGTAACATCTGACTGCGTGCATGTGATCAAACATCGAACCAACAAGCTTGGTATGGTGGAAGTGGTGTCAAAAATTCCCTTTGCACAGATCCTAGCAAGCGCAAGACATTTAAGAGCAGTGGAGGATGTAGTGAAGGGTGTAACGATGATGCACTTGGTACTGGAAAACACACCTCCCTTTTTGCTGTCGGTTTCATATAGGATGGAGCGCATGAGTTTCCACTAATCTATTCGCATGAACATGCCGAGTTCCATCTTGAATTAGACGACGGAAAAGTGCGTAGCGTATAAGGTGTTGTGCTTCAATTTGGGGACACCAAATACATTTCGTCTGTGAGAATTTATTATAAGGAGTGGTCAGGTTCTCCAAGCTGGACAAACATATATGATGGAACTACTGGATGAACTCATTTGGCTTGTAACAATCGTGGCTGTATGCGAAATATAGAATTTACACCGAAGATGTAGTAAGTTCTGGCGCATTGAATGAGTACAACTTGGAAGTTCAAATAACTAAGAAGTGGGTTTGGATCTCCTCCTAGTGAACAAATTCTGTACTAGTGATAAATATTTCCAGTGTGGTGAAACTTGTTTAAGTCCTGGAGATGTTTGCAATTACGGTGGCAAGAGTTACCATACTGAATGCTTAATTGACTCGAAATGCTCGACCATGCACAATGACCCAAACGCAGTATGTGAGTAAGACTTGACCCATTATATCTGGGACGGTGACTATGCATAATGACCCATTATATCTGGGACGGTGCGTCTGCCGCGACGGGACTGGTACTGCGAACCTCGGCAACTGTGGCGTGTGTGCTGTAGCCTACTACCAAAGCGGAGATGATTGCATTTGATGCCCTGCGAATAGCGAGCAGAAGTCGTCCGATCCGACCACATGCGCGTGCTCCGGCCCATATGTGGTGAACCACGGCGATGCCCTCGGGGGCGACACAACCACCAGTCCGTGCAACCAGTGCGCTGGGTATCAAGTATATAGTGGCGGTGGCAACACCTGCAACAGCTGTGGATGAATGTGCAAACGGTGCAGCGGGCCGTAGGAGTACCAGTGCTCAGAGTGGGACTGCACCAAGGTGTGCCCGGCAGGGCAGGTGGCGGAAGGATGCAGCGGTAGCAGCAGGGGCAGCTGCGTGGACTGTAGCACGCTGTACACCTGTCAGCAGTCGAGCGTGCCGGCGGCGTGCTCGAGCATCTGCGAAAGCACCTTTGGTTTCACTTCGTGTGCGCCGAACGGCCCATGCGAATGCGACGCGGCGCAGGACAAGTTCAGGGGCGACGGTGGCAATGGGCCATGCTATGATTGTGGGTAGTAATTAGTGAGAACATTGGCAGCGACGCGTGCCGGTGCAAGACGGGCTACCGCAACAGCAACGACAATGCGGTGTTCAGCAACTCGGGCCAGCAGCACGCATGTAGCTACACAGGTACCGGTGACCAATTTTATGCATGCAACAACTGCGAGGCCGTGACGTGTGCCATGCGCGTTAACATGTTCAATGGAGGGTATGGCCTAATGGCGTGAGCGTGCGTGGACGCAGTGAGCGGCGCCGGTGCGCTTTGTGTAGACGACCCGAACGGCGGCCCTGCGTCCTGCACCTCGTGCGGCGCAAATGCGACTAACATGGGCGCGCCGCTGTACACCACAAATTCGTGGTACAAGCGGTGCCGATGCAGGCTGGGCTATGCGCCCACGGACTCGAACCAGATGAACTGCGGCACCGCTGACGGGCTGTTTCACGACAGCTTTCACCACCAAACAGGTTTCTTGAGTAATCCTAATTACTACATGGAGGGACACGATGGCTCATGCGATTCTTGCGTGGCCGCGACCGTGTGCTAGACGGACAGTGACTGCGCAAGTAATCACTACAACGACCAGAACGCTGTGTGTGAGAGCTATACGATAGACAGCTAAAGTTCCGATTTCGATTATCCTTCACTTATAGACTACCAGGACATCACGCACTTCAAGCGGTGCGAATGCCGGGATGGATCTGGAATCTAGGATGGATCTGGAAATAGCTGCAACGAGTGCTCTAGCGACACGCATTGTTCGTACCAAGACGCGAACGCTGTGTGTATAGGTCAGAGTTGCCGATGTAACGCGACACATTATGATACCGACGGTAATGATAATGTGCTAGCTTGTAGCTTATGCCCAGAGAACAGCGCGCAGTTGTGGAGTGGATCTTCCGGCATGTACTGCAAGTGTTCGTGAAACTTTGCGGAGACCGCAGGCGGTAGCCTTGGCGGTCTCACAACAAGCAGTCCTTGCCTCTACTGTGCAGTTGAGTATGCTGGCGCCTCTTGCGATACTTGCGCCTAAACACACTATGTAGAGAGTACTTCGCCTCTGGAATGTCAACAATGCCCCACCAATAGCGCGCAGAAGTCGAGCGATCCTACCATGTGCACTTGCTCCGGCGGATATGCGGTGAGCGATGAAGCTCCCGCTGCTGGAGACGCATGGCTTAATGGAAATTACAATGGTTGTGTGGTGTGTGCGCATGGCTTTGAGGGAGCATCGTGTAGTACTTGCATGGCAGACTTTTACATGAACGCCGACTCAGGCCATTGCACAGCCTGCCACGAATGCAGTATCGGCGACGAGTTTGAGTTGACCGCGTGTCAGGCCGACGGTATCGCCAATCAAAACCGCGTGTGCTCGAATTGTACTACGACAAACTGCGTATCGTCTGGTGACTTTCAATGAGCGTGCAACAGCACGTGCACCACCGCGGTAGAGCAAGGCGGTTTTGGTTTTGATTCTTGCGACCCGGGGCCAGGCTGTGTGTGCGACAAGTATGGGATAGTGGTCGGAGACGACTGGGGCAGCGGCGCCGGTGCAGTATTTGAAGACTCAATTGGCTGGCGCGGACGCGGCCGATTTGTCGACAGTATTACGGGCAAGTGTCTGCCGTGCGAACACATGTGCTCTGAATTCGGCCCTGGCGGAAGTCTGGACGGGTCGTGAATCGAGACGCAGCTCGGCCTCGACAGCCTGGGCAACCGCGGCGAACGATACACCATCACCGATTGTCAAGAGTAGTAATGATGTACTTCAAAATCGGGCGTGCGGGGTCTGCGAAGCCGCCAACTGCATTACATAATAACAATGAACATGGATTCGAAATCGAATGTCGTGCGAAATGTGAGCGCGCTACTGATAATCAAAACCATCCAGGCTACGGTTTTAATAACTGCTATTGGGACAACGGTTGCACGTGCGAAGCGGGCGCCGCTGGTGCACTTACCGGTGGCCGGTTTATCCAAACCGACTCAGGCCATTGTACAGCCTGCCACGATTGCAATATTGGCGACGAGTTTGAGTGAGTCGCATGCCAGACTGGAGGTAACGATGTCAATCAAAACCGACTTTGCTCTAACTGCACGGCGACAAACTGCCTCTCATCTGGCGAATTTCAATGAGCGTGCAACAACAAGTGCATCGCCGCCATAGAGCAAGGCGGTTTCGGTTTTGATTCGTGCGATTTAACTAGTTGTACGTGTGACGCAGGGTCCGCTGGCGCACTTACAGGCGGCAGTTACGTCAAAAGCGAAACAGGACAGTGCGTGGACTGTCACAACTGCACTATTGGCGATGAGTTTGAGTTGGCCGCGTGTCATTCTGGAGTCAATAAAACTCAAAACCGCGTATGCTCTAACTGTACTACGACAAACTGCGTATCATCTGGCAACTTCCAACAAGCTTGCACTCACAAGTGCACCACTGCGATTGAGCAAGGCGGTTTTGGTTTTGATTCTTGCGATTCAACGGACTGCGCGTGCAATGCAGGTTCCGTTGGCGCACTAACAGGTGGCAGGTACGTCAAAAGCGAATCAGGGCAGTGTGCATCTTGCAATGACTGCGAAGTTAACGAATTCGAATCGGTTGCGTGTCAAGGCGGCAGCGACTAGAACCAAGACCGTGTGTGCTTAGCCTGTACGGAGAATAACTGCGATACAAGCACTGGCGACTTTCAGTGAGCGTGCAACAGCAAATGCACCACCGCGGTAGAGCAAGGTGGTTTCGGTTTTGATTCATGTGATTCAACTAGCTGTACGTGTGACGCAGGGTCCGCTGGCGCGCTTACAGGCGGCAGCTACGTCAAAAGCGAAACGGGACAGTGCGTGGACTGTCACAACTGCACTATTGGGGACGAGTTTGAGTTGGCCGCGTGTCAGACTGGTAGTCAAAATCGCGAGTGCTCGAATTGTACTACGACAAACTGCGTAGCATCTGGCAACTTCCAACAATCTTGCACCAACAAGTGTATCACTGCGATCGAGCAAGGCGGTTTTGGTTTTGATTCTTGCGACTCAAAGAACTGCACCTGCAATGCGGGTTCCGTTGGTGCGCTAACAGGGGGTAGATACATCTAAGCCGATTCAGGACAGTGTGCAGTTTGCAATGACTGCGAAGTTAACGAATTCGAATCGGTTGCGTGTCAAGGCGGCAGCGACTAGAACCAAGACCGTGTGTGCTTAGCCTGTACGGAGAATAACTGCGATACAAGCACTGGCGACTTTCAGTGAGCGTGCAACAGCAAATGCACCACCGCGGTAGAGCAAGGTGGTTTCGGTTTTGATTCATGTGATTCAACTAGCTGTACGTGTGACGCAGGGTCCGCTGGCACACTTACGGGCGGTAGTTACGTCAAAATCGAAACAGGACAGTGCGTGGACTGTCACAACTGCACTATTGGCGATGAGTTTGAGTCAGTCGCGTGTCAGACTGGTGGTCAAAATCGCGAATGCTCTGTCTGTACGGCGACGAACTGCGTCTCGTCTGGCAACTACCAACAAGCGTGCACCACCAAATGCACCACTGCGATTGAGCAAGGCGGTTTCGGTTTTGATTCTTGCGGTGCAACTAGTTGCACGTGTAATGCAGGTCCCGCTGGCGCACGCACGAGCGGCAGTTACATAAATAGCACTACCAGTATGTGTGTGGCTTGCACAGCATGCGGCGCGGACGAATTTGAGTCAGGCGCATGCCAAAATGTGAATGGAGACAATGATGTCAATCATAATCGCGTTTGCTCCGCGTGCAAGGAAGAAACCGGGACGAGTGGTGCCTACTGGAATGCAGTTGCGTCGAAGTGCGAGGCATGTACGGCAGCACTCTGCGCGAGCAATGACGTTCCCGACGCGTGTTAGTAGCACGTGTGTGGCACAACACGGCTACGATAGCTGTCACTACAACGGCGACGGTCAGACGGTGACGTAGCCGCTGCGGTCTGCAACTGCCGCAGTCTCTGACGAAAACTTCGATTTTTTGAACGACCACAGAGCCTCGTGCACGTGCTGTGGCAATCCCAAAGCGCTGGGCCTGTGTTCCACCGGAGACGCGCGTTGCTACGACGGGTGCGTGCGCGTGCTCGTGGCCGACGGAAAGTGCTAGTAGCTGCAGTGACTCGAGTGACGACACTTGGTCCAGCGTGCGGTACAGGGATTTGAATGGAGTGGAAGACAAACACCGATGCGCGTGCAACACGCGGGCTAACTTCTTCTCGCCATCGCAGCCGGCCTGCAACGTCCTTTCATCAGACTGAAACTAGATGAACTTCAGCAGTCGCGTAGCACCAGCGGGCGTGGGCCGTCTGAACGCGTCGTGTGGCGACTGCTTCGCGTGCGGCGCAGCAAACCACGAAGATGGGGTTTGAAACCTCAGCGCATCTGCGGATTCAATGAAGCCGTACTGGGTAGGCCGAGGCGACGCTGGAGCGCACGCGTGGCGCATGCCGATCTGAAGCAACACACGCGACGCGGTTCGCTGCGTGTGTGGTAGCGGACGCTTCTCGCCCAGGGTGCAGGGCTGTGGCGGCATCGGTGGAGTGGCCGCGGACTGCGGCGCGTCGTGCGCCTCGTGCGAGGTTTTCAAAGTCGCGGCGGACTGAGGCAGCTGCTCGGTGTGCGACGCTGCTCCGACTTAGTAATTCTTCATCATCTTCAACTTCATCTGGTTGACAGTTGCACACGCAATTCCAAGGCGGTTGCATGTAGTAACAGCTGCAGCGACGCGTACTATCGCAAGTTCACGTCGCTGTACGGAGTTCATGCTAGCGACTATGATATATTCCAGCAGGCACTTGCTGTGGGATTGGTCACTAGTCCATGACATTGACAACGCTATTGGCTGTGTGCGCCTTGCAGCTCAGTTCCATCAGAGTTGGCGGGACCTGACGTGAGCGTGGTCGGTGTCAAGGGCTCGATGATTGCCGGCGCAGAGCAGACGCGGTGCGCATGCAAGACGGCCGTGGGGTTCTACACGGCGAGCAGCAGCGCTCGGTGTAATGTCGAATTTTCAAATTCTAGTCACGCGAATACAAATGCAACGGGCTATGCGGGCGCTTGCAACGGGTGCAGGCAGTGCGGCAGTGAGACACTGGCGGATGCAGCCGGCGCGGGCGATAGTGCTGACTGGCTGCTTGCAGCCAGCCACCTGGCACAGTCGACGCTCTACGGAAACGGCGGTAACATTGATGGTGGCAGTGGCAGCACCGACACAGGCCGCAAGTGCCTGTGCCAGTTCGGATACACCGATCTAGGCGACGCCCGCTGCAATTCGCACGGCGAATGGCAGACTACGACGACGAACACGAGCACGAGCACCAACACTTCGTCGACTACGCACACGACGACGACGACGACACTGCTGCATTTCGTGTGCGAACCTAGCGGTTCAGGTTACGATGCGAAGTCTCTTGAAATTGCTCACGCTACGAAAATAGGCGACGACCTCATGCAGTGTCGGATGGATGCCATGCTGATTACAAGTGCGCTACGGGCAGGTGGTTTTGGAAACAGCAGCGACTTCCGGTGTTTCGAAGGTTTGAGCGGACAGAACAACTTCATAATGCCTGCAGGATACATCTGGCAGCTGCACTGGAAAGATTTTTGAGAAGTGGAAACGTCGTGGAATGAAGATGGACACGACGCCGTTGGGTGTATAGATAGCACCGTAGAGCAACAAGGCTGCTGCTATGGTGAACCACATAATAGACTGGTTATTGAACCTGCCGATTCCTGCACTGAACCCACAATGGGTTTTTACCTTGCACGCCTGAATAGACACTGACACAAGGTCTTGGGTCCAGATTTTGCATGTAATAAACACTATGGTTGGTCGTGCACAGATCGCGGTCATCTATGATTTGGGCACCACAATAGTTATGAGTGACCTAATTCAGAAAAAAAGTATTGTCCAGGTGCAAATACATACTGTCATACGTGAGCAAAAACAGAGTTTTATCTATTTTCTGAACATTATTGCAATACCGATATGAAGGCACTGAGTAGAGCTATTGACGCATCAGGTTTTTACCATGGCGACAAAGCATCGGATGAATAAAATCCACTCGACTTCAAGTGTTTTTTTGGTCCACAACATAACGCGGGAGGTCGTTATGATTGGGTCGGAAGAAGTAAATGGGCGTGGGAGGGAGGCTCCAACTTTGAGGTGTACCCGGGACACAGCGATTGTATCGCGGGCGGTGAGCAAACGGACCACGCAGTCATCACCGCCATGAATAATTACCTACGGCATCTAAATGCGCAGGTCAAGCACTGCACGCCGTGCGAGGACAGTCAGTACATGGACTTTTTCACACACGGGTGCCAATGCTTTCCGTGCCTCGCGTGTCCCGACGGTAAGTCGATGACGGGCTGCTGGGGGCCCACATATAACGGGCGCAGGTGCGTAAATACCAGGCTACTGAGGGAACTGCATTGAGAGGAAGAAGGAGTTCAGGCTGTGGGTGTTGCTGTTGAGCGTGACAAGAAGCTGAGTTGAAGTAAAAGAGTCGGTCAGACTCAGAGTGAAGTCGAAACAGTAGAGAGTCGTGTTGAAAGTAAACGTCAAGCCGCGAGTGAGGACGCACGACTGCTTCAATTTCTAAATCGTGTAGCCGTAGAGTCAGATACAAGTACAAATACCGAGCAACAGCTCAATGTGGAACCAGATGATCTTGATCGTCGCCGGCTCTCCGATGATGGCACCAGTGAGGACCTACCAGTACTCACATTCGGTTCCGCCGGTGACTGCGACCAGTGCGTGAGTTGCGCGTCCCTGTTCGGCAGCGAATGCGCCCACTGCAGCAGCGTCGGATGCAACGTCGATGGCTGTACCGGCCACACGACGCACGTGACAACGCAAGACCGCGGTGGCACCGGCATGTGCACGCAGTGTGCAGACCTGTTCGAAAAGCCGTGGCTCAGCGGCGGCGACGCGGCGAGCGGCGGCGCATGGTAGTAGCGTTAACTGTTACGACGGCGTGCGGCGGTGAGACGGGTCGGGACTCAACGCGGGTTTAGACGGTGTTGGTAACCGTAACGGTAACGGCGGTAGTAACAGTTTGCCCATCAACTGCTAGAACTACTGCGAAGACGCACTTGGTTACACATGTACTGAAATACCGGTGCCTGCGGACGCAAACCCGATCATACGCTGGGACTGGGAAGGTCGCACGGGCAACTGCTCGTGCCATGATATCACTTTCACCTCGTCTGGAGATGAAGGCACTGGCACAGGCACTGGCGCTGACACGACGAGCAGCACATCGAACATTCTTTACGGCCGGTTCATCGACCCTGCCTCGGGTGCGTGCCGCAACTGCAGCGACTGAAGGTTTGGCTTCGGACGGAACGACGCAGAACGCCGATGATGTCTTAGCTGCGGCGTGGACACAGGCTGCAAGGTTTGCTAGTGACGGGTTTCGCATTGGGCGCGTCGACGCGAATGGGACGGTGAGTGGCACAGCGGTGACTTAGAGAAATGGGACGGACGGGTCATCTTCATCCTGGTCTCCGTGAATATGCGTGCCGTGCACTCTGGACTTGTGCCTGGGTGGCGACGGGAGCGCGCGCACAACGCTTGGGCTGACGCCAACAGTGCATATGCCGGCGAGCTGTTGAAGTTGGTGCGAAGCCGAAGCTCAAGCCTTTTCCGCATGCGGCTCGTGAGGCTGCACTTGCGACGCGCCGAATTATCTGAGAGTGGAGCTGCCACCACCGCCGCCGATGTGCCACGATGCTTGCCTTGTTAACTCTTGCAAAGAACTTTACTGTGCGACGCAAGCGACCGACGCGGAACTCCTGGACTCGAGTGATTGTTTATTTACAGAAGTCCCCAGTTACGAGGGGCCAGTACGGGATCCATGGTAATAACGATTTGTACACAGGCCCTGAAGTGTGGGTCGGCGACGGACTCGGGCTGGGTGGCGATCGCGAAGGTAGCTTCTGTGTAAACTGCGAAGGATGTTCGCCGGGTGTGGCGGATTCCTCTGCAGCGTGTGTACCATCTTGAGGCAAGTCTGGAAACGACTTTCACGCTTCTGAATCTTGCGGCATATCCAGACGAATGTTACTCGCTTCTGGACTGGGACGACCAGCACCAGCTTCTGCCCTAGTAGACGCAGATGAACGCGGTATATTAAAAAAGGTGCGTCGACTTACCTCTTATGCCACATCGTCAGGAGCTGAGTTCCAGTGCACCCGCTGCACCGTCGACAAGTGTGCCGTCTCGTCTGCCATCGTTGCGGTCGAGGGCGCGGACTCGCTGAACCGCTATGTCGAGCCCAATTGTGTCGAGACATGTGAGCGCGAGTTTGGCTTTACCTGCTGGTGTTACAGCGCGAACGTCACGGCAGATGCATTAGCCACCTCGTACTCGTACTCTACGTCTTCGTCGTCATCGTCTTCGCCAAGCGGTAGCAACAAAGAAGTGTGCGAGTGCGGTTGCCCTGCTTATGAGCCACGCCACGTAGCCGCAATTGTGGCAGAGTTTGGGGCGCCTGCGCTTCCGGAACACTTCGACGCGCTGAAAAGTGGTGGGCGGTTTCTGAATGCAACGTCGGGCTCCTGCCAGAACTGCACCGATTGCGGCACCGGGTTGGCGGTAACAGGATGTCAGCGACGTGTCGACGATGACGATAAGAGCTTGATTTATGACGACATGAACAGCGACCGCACGTGTGTGTACGGTAGTACCACGACAAACACGACCACTTCTTCAAATTCGTCGACTTCCACAAATTCTTCCAGCTCCACGAATTCATCGTCAACGACAAATTCTACGTCGAGTAAAACGTCGACATCAACAAATACGTCGTCGTCGTCCAACACAAGCACCACGACAAATACGTCCAGTTCATCGAATTCGTCGACGTCGTCAAATACGACTTCAACAACGAACTCGACAACGTCATCATCGAATTCATCGACGACGACGAATTCGACTTCGACAACAAATACCACAACGTCGTCCTCGAACTCATCAACATCGACCAACTCGTCTAGCTCCACAAACTCGTCGACATCGTCCAACACGTCGACGAGCACAAATTCAACAACGTCGTCGTCAAACACGAGCTCCACAACGAATTCGACAACTTCCTCGAATACGTCGTCTTCTACAAATTCGTCGAGCTCTACGAACTCTTCGAGTAGTTCGAATACGTCGTCTAGTACGAACACCTCGACATCGTCGTCGAATACGAGTTCGAGCACAAACACCACGTCCTCGACCAGTTCTACAAATAGTAGTAGCAGCACCAACAGTTCAACAACGACTAATACATCGGTGTCAACTACATCCACCAATACGTCGACATCGTCGAATTCTTCGACGTCTACAAACAGCAGTACGTCGACTAATTCGTCATCCTCGAGCAATACGACAATGAGTACTACGTCGACCAATACGTCATCATCAACCAATACTAGTTCGACGACTAACAGCTCGACTAGTACGAATTCAAGTTCGACTTCGAACACCACCGCGTTTACGAACACGAGCATCTCAACACTTACGAATTTTACTGGTGCATCGAACACGACAATCACATCGACGACAACGTCCACTTCGTCTAGTACGAATTCTTCCAGTAGCTCAAACACCAGTAGCTCCACAACTACCAGCACCCGCAGTACGTCTTCGACCAACACATCTAGCTCGACGAACACTACTTCAAGTACATCGTCGACGAACAGCACCAGCTCGACGAATAGCAGCAGCTCGACGAATTCTTCGTCAACTACCAACACGACGGCGTTTACAAACACGACGGCCTCGACCGTGACCAATTTCACCGGTGCGTCGAATACCACAACGACTGCGACATCGACGTCTTCGACAACTACATCGAACAGTAGCTCTTCATCTAATACCTCCTCTACGACAAGCTCATCAACAACCTCGACAAACTCTTCGTCTTCCACGAACAGTTCATCGAGTTCCAACACGAGCTCTACGTCAAACACTACTGCGTTTACGAACACAACGTTTACAACGGTGACCAATTTCACAGGCCGGTCTAACACGTCAACGACGTCCACATCTACGACGACAACTGCTAGCAGCACGAGTACGAACACGAGTACCAGCACCTCGTCGACGAATTCCACCAGTAGTACGAACTCATCTACGAGCACTACATCCACTAATTCGTCCAGTTCAACGAATAGCAGTAGTTCGTCCAACACGAGTTCGACTAGCAACACGACTGCTTTTACGAACACAAGTATTTCTACGTTAACGAACTTCACCGGATGATCGAACACGACGACCACTTCTACGAGCACGAGCTCAAACACGAGCACGTCAACGTCGAGTTCGAACAGCAGCACATCGACGAATTCTTCGAGCAGCACAAACAGCAGCACGAGTACGAACAGTTCGAGCAGCACAACCTCGTCTAATTCGTCAACATCCACGAATACTTCGCGCTCCAGTTCGACTTTGTCTAGCACGACTACGAATTCAAGTTCGTCGTCTAATTCAAGTTCGTCGTCTAATTCAAGTTCGTCGACGAATTCGAGTTCGTCGACAAATTCGAGTTCGTCAACAAGCTCAACGACGTCAACAACTTCAAGCTCGTCAACAAACTCGACGTCTTCGACGAATTCTACAACAACAACGACGACAACGACGACTACCACAATAAAAGTTGAGCAGCCGCTTATTGTTGCTACTGGTAGTGATGGCGCTAACGCGCAGTCAAGAGCAGGTCAGGCAGTGTCGCTCGCGAGTAGTCTACGATTGGTCGTAAACGTTGAGGAGTCCGATCTAGACACGTTGGCCTGAGACTGAAATTTCCGCGGCAATATCCAGAACGCGCTGTCGCAAGCGCTGGATGTTTCCTGAATGGTTGTCGAAGTTAAGGCGGTCGAGTTGGATGATACGTCAGACGGAGACGCCCTGCTGGTGAGTTTCGAAGTTGTGTACCAGAACAGTCACGAAGCTGCACTAGCTGCGTTGTTTATCAACGACGGTGTGCCGGTCGCTTTAGCGTCGGACAGCGAGAGTAGTTTATAGTAACAGCACTCAGGTGCAGTCTCCGGACACTACCAACAAAAATATTATCAGCAACATCAGCAGTGCTAGTTCAGACAAAAACACCGACAGTTTGCAGAGTAATTCCACATCCTCCGTGGGATCCAGCAGTGACTGCCTATCGGGCTTCGGCGCTATTTTCGTAGCATATTTGCGCGCAGCTGTAGAAGCCAACCCGTCTACAACCGTCAGCACGGGAGCAATTACTTTTTCGCCCTGTGCAGCACTCGCCCAGCAAGTGCAGACCGCAGTTACCGAGCAAGGCACTGACGTAGCTGGTTCTTTCGCTGCTTGTTTTGCCCTCGCAGGCACCGGCTGCGCAAGCGCGAGCCAATTGGATTCACGTCTCTTTCGCCTGAGCATATGCGTCGCGCTGCTTCGAACCAGTGTTAGCGCCACAGCTTGCGCGATCGACAGTGTGTTGGACGAAGACGCCGGCACAAGCATGCGGAGAAAAACAAAGCGACATCGAAGCCGACAGCTGAATACGAATGCGAATGTCACGCATACAGCGGACGGATCAAATTCTATTGCTGATTCTGATTCAGATGATCCGGACATTGCTGGTTCGAGCTTCGGTGCACAGCGAAACAGGGTAGTGATTGCGTTTCTCCTTTCCTATAAAAACGCAAGTGCTGCAGCGGAGGCCGTTGCTGGCGACCTGCGGAATATTGCAGACAACGGCGCAGAAAAATTCCGACTACGCCTGATAGATGCGCTCGCGACGATCTATCCCGAGGTGCCAGCATACACGGTCACGGGCATAGAACTGCTGGGTGATCTGGCTGTGACGTCTACCGTAGGACGCTCTGGCGATGGTGCGGTGTCAGTTAGCGCGGAAGCAGTGCATGAGGATAGTGGCGATGGGTCGACCATACGGTACGCAGGTGTAGGAGAAATCGGCGGAGGTCGAGGTGGCGGAGACGGCGGAGTGATGAACCCGGGCTGAGGTGATGGCGACGGAGTCGACCCAGGTGGAGATGGTTCTGGTTCTTCCTCGGGAGCACTGAAACGAAATGGAGACGGAGTTTGAGGCTGAGGTTGAGGTGGGGAGGCGGCGGCCGAATCCGCTGAAGCGAAAGAGGCTGAGCCAAGCTGTGACACAAGTTATTCGCTTAGCTGTCTGTCATTTCTCTACTTCGGTGAGATTTCAGCCTAGACCGGCTTCTCTATGATTTTTATCTTCACCATGTGCATCATATGCTGCGTGGGAGTGGTTCTCTTCATTTTTTTTATGAAGGAAAAGCGGAGGCAGAATAAGCAGCAGGAAGAATACGTATACGACGGCGCAGATCGTGTGAAAATAAACTTTGATGCTTCTGTCCGAGAATTCGATGCAAACGATTCGATACATGTGCCTACCACCCCTACTGCCTAGAAGCGCAAGTAAACTGGAAAATGAAAATGAAAAGCAGGCCATTGAGGAGGTAGCCGCTCCGGAGACTTTTCGGAAGCTCATGGTCATGGTCATGTGTATGGCAGCAAGCGAAGTAAAGTTTGAATTCGAGACAAGCTAAAAAAAAAGAGTGGGGAATCTCAAGTAGCTCAACAAGGCGTTGGGAGATCGTGCACAGGGGCTTGAAAGAGGTCCAAAACCAAAACGAAAACGAAGAAGGCTCATGAAATGGACGAAGAGGAGGCTGCTGTAACGATTCAGCGCATACGCCGCATGGTGACCGCGGAAAAAGCAGAGAAGCCAGGGAATGAGAAGGAAAAAGAGAAGGTATAGGAGGGGAAGGCGAAACGAAGCGCGACACGCAGCGGCACGAAACACAGTAGCAAGCACAAGCGGAAAGAAGGCGACGACGTGTAAGCTAATGATAATGAAAAAGAAGATGGCGACTAGCACAAGCAGGTAGACAAAGCTGATGCTGATGCAGTTGATATTGGAGATGGCGACGGTGACGATGTGAACGAGAGTGAGGAGAGATAGAAATCCAAGGCGTCAGCGTCGCGCAGCAAGACCAAGCTGTCTGCTCATAAGTCCAAGGCTCCTAGATTGGATTCAAAGAAGTCGAAAGCTGCTCATCGATCGTGCACAAAAGCGAAGAAGAAAGTTGGAGATGGTTGAGGTGACGGCGAGGTAAGTGAGCACGACCAAGAAGAAATAGAGAAAGCGGTAGATGTAGAAGAGTTAGACGCGACCATTGGTTCCGGAGGCTTGTCGTCGATGACCCACGACTCCAAGTGTAGTGAAAGCTTGCACTTCGGGGGCAAATAAACTACTAGTGCTGCAGGTGCAGGATGAAACCAAATCATTTGACCGTCGCTTTTTAGTGATCACTCGCACTCAAAGCTGACAGCGAGCGCGGGCTGGCACAAGCTACGGATGGCGGCACAGATAAAAGCGGCATTTGGCCCAGTCGACTCGTAGAAGAAGGCGAAGGCTCTTTTACGCGGCGAGAGTAATTCGCATGTGAGTGGTGAGCAGGACGACTAACGTGATATGACATTGGGTGGCTCTTCTAGCATGTTGTTCGACTGATTCGCAGTGGATATGGCTGCATGAGAGAAACAGGCGTTGGAAGAAGAACAGAAAGAACACGAAAAGGAATGAGAGCAGGAGTGACACGTGTCAAATAAGAAGAGCATCGTAGTGCATAAGTGAAAGTCGAAGTAAGAAGAGCATCGTAGTGCAGAAGATCACGACGGCGACAGCGCCGGCGTGTTTTCCTCGTCAGTAGCCGCTGCGGGGGACCAGGTCGATTCGGCTTGGGCCGACAGCTCCTACTACCGCGCTACTGGAGCCGCGGGGCAGATCGCCACATGCGTGCCTTCGGCTGGCGGCGGTCGATCGCTGTTCGCGGATCACTCGCTGTCGGAACTTACTGCGAGCGCGGGCTGGCGCAAGATCCGGCAGGCGGCGCAGCTGAAGGCCGCACTGAACAGGCCCTTTGAGAAGAAGAAAGCGTATGCCGATGAGGATGAAGCAGATGCACTACACCTTGCCGCTCTCGCGGCATGAGAGAAGCAGGTTTATTCAAATTCATACCGTGCTTCTGAAGAGGAGGGTTTGGGGTTTTTATCGGCGTGTGCGCCCTCGTCAAAGCGCTGGCGGCAGCTGCAGATAGCTGCTCGACTGGGGCTCAGAGCGGCTACTTCGTCTCAGCATGCGACTGCGATTGGAAAGTTGTAGACGGATCTGGACAGTGCTGCTAATGCGTCCTGAAACGGTACTGAGCTTGATGCGGAATGCGAAGGCATATGCGCACGTGGTAAAAAGCTTCATACTCATGCCACAAAGAGTGGTAAGCGCGCATGAACAAAAGAAGAAGAAGAAGCGGCTCAAAAGATTCAGTCTATCCATCGGAAGAAAACATAGAAGAGCTCCACGCGAAGCGGGACTAAATCCGCTCATAAGCAACATGATGAAGATGAAGACGCAGTTCCACCGAAGTAAACAAAGAGCGCTACTCGAAGCGGCACAAAATCATCAAAAAAGGTAAAGCTAAAGGAGGTGGAAAAAGAGAAAAACAATTGAGCAGGCGATGACGACTCAGCAAAAGCTATTATTCAAACCAAGTGAACCTGAACTAATGAGGAGGAAGAGGCAGCTTAGAAGATACAATCCATTCATCGCAAACGCACGTAGAAGAGTTCTACGCGCAGTGGTACTAAGTCAGCTCATAAGCGCAAACATGATGAAGATGACGATCCTGCACCTTCGAAATGAACAAAGAGCACTACTCGCAGCGGCACAAAATCGTCGAAAAAGGTAAAAAAGTAAGAACAAAAACAAGGCGCTTGAGAAAGCGAGGCCGACCCAGCGAAAGCTAATCTTCAAGGCGAGTGAACGAAAGAAGAAGAAGAAGAAGAACAAGCGGCCTAGAAGATTCAGTCGATCCATCGTAAGAAAACATAGAAGAGCTCTACGAGAAGCGGAACTAAGTCGGCTCATAAGCACAAACACGAAGATGAAGATGCAACTCCGAAATGAACAAAGAGCACTACTCGCAGCGGTACGAAATCGTCAAAAAAGGTGAAGGAGAGAGAGCAAAAGCAAGACGATTGAAAAGATGTAGGTGAGGCCGATCCTGCGAAAACTATTCTTGAAGAACGCAAGTGAACGAAAGAAGAAGAAGAAGCAGCATAGAAGATTCAGTCGCTTCATCGAAAACGCACTGAGAAAAGCACAACCAAAAAGTCATCGACGAAAAGCGCGAAGTCATCAGGTACAAAATCGGCCAGGGCTGCAGGTAAGGGTGATGAACAACACCAACAGTGAAGTGAAACTTTACCTGCGCTTCCGTAAGATGGTAGCTGAGAAGCGGAAACAATTGCTCTGGCATCCACAGTCACAGTCACAGAAACTGCGCCGGATAAGCCGCACAAAAGTGCACGATCGATGACTAAGAAGGGTACATGTTCGGCCAAAAAAAACAAAGAAAAGTAGGATTGCGATGGTACATTGAGGAAGAGTAAGTCAGAAGAACTTTCTTCACCTTCCACTTCTTTCTGCAAACGCGTATCAGGTAACGCTGCGCCTGTGCGTGCGTCGGGCTCCCGCGCTGCGGGAGCGCCTCAGGCTGTGCCGAAGCAGCGCGCGTCAGGAGCATGAGCATGACCGCAGCAGCGCGGCAGCTGCCTCGCGCTACCCGGCGGCGCGCGCAAATCACAGACGTCCGCTTCGAGCAGTTGAAAGAGCAAGACGGCTGAGCCATAGGTAGTGCGCAAATCGATAGCGCTACCGGATGCGTAGACGCAGCAACGACTGTCTCAGGTGAAGCCAGAGTCAGTCAAGCACGAAGAAGAGTAAGCTGCCTCGAAGCAGCAGCGTGGGTCGCAAAAGCCTCCGCAGCAGCGCGGGTCGCAATTATGACCGCAGCAGCGCGACTCGCGAAAGCCTCCGCAGCAGCGTGGGTCGCAACTGTGACCTGGCACACGATCTTCCCAACTCCTGTTACCAGAGGGTGCACGTAAGTCGACCAACAGCTGAAGTTGATCCTCACAGTCCTCGGCGCCCGTTGTGCGTACGTCGATTGCGCTGCCTGACTAGTGAGTGCCAGCACCGGCTTTCACAGATGAAGCCGGAGGGATTTGACGAACGAGAGCGAAAGCAACAAGCAAACATGAATATGCAGAAATGAGGCGACGAACACGCGAGACTGCAGTAGGAAATGGCGCAGATGAAAGCGTAAATGGCGGCCCAAAACCAAATGTCGATGGGGAAAGGCGGGCACATGATGCAAGGAATCGGAATGCCAGGCAAAGGTATGAATATGACACCAGAACAAATGCAGTAGGCTCAGGCGCAGTTCATGATGCAGCAGTGATGATGAATGCAAGCCCAGGCGTAGGCTATGATGATGAAAGGGAAGGGGAAAGGTATCCCCCCTCAGGGTAAAGGGGGCATGGCGATGTATGGTTCCGGTGGCTGAGATAGTGCTGTTAGCGGAAAGGGCGCTGTTAAGCAGAACAAGAACAACTAGAACAGCGACAGCGTCACAAGCGTCACCATTAGCAAGCAGAAAAGCGCGGATATAGATGCATCCTCATCCACTTTGAGCGTGGAACTCGGCGCATCCATGGAGTCGAAGGTCCAGGCAGTGGGAGATTCCATCGTGTTTGGAGATGACGATGATGAAGGAGATACAGACAAAACCGAAAGCAATAAAGATACTAAACAGAAAGTGAACGAGTCAGTCATAGAGTCAGTAGAGCTGTCCGTATCACATGTAGACGTATCATTATAGGAGTATAATAAGAACGTGGAAGACTAACCCCACGAGTAGTCCATCGAAAGAGCGGTAGATCAAGGCTAAGGGAGCTTGGACTTCGATACAAGATCAATATGATGTTTTTTATTTAACATGATTTATTTTTTTAGTATCAGTGTGAGTATGTATAAGTATATGTAACAGTAAATATAAATTATATGTAAGTATTTTAAGTTCCCCACCCTGAACCTTCTAACTCTGTCTGTACTCACAGCGACGTAGCGTCTGCAGCCAGAAAATAGTTCTTGAAAGAACAACTGCGTCTGCGTAAGTACATGTAGAATAGATTGAAGTAATGCAACTCCAACTGCCACAATAGTTACTGGCCTCCTAAACTTCCAACGACAGAAAGACTGAACACACAAGGCCATAGGCGTGCAGCCAAGCTTTTAAATTGATAGCGAAACTTGAAAAAAAAAACAAATAAATACTATCTAGGTGTGGTCGTGGCACGGACTCACAGCGGTGCAGAATACACCTTGTACCCCATGGTGCCGGGCCGGACACGACCCACAGCAAAAGTACTGGAAGTTGACCACTCTCTCACTGCGTAAGTACATGTAAGTACGTTGATTATCCTATCGGGCAATCGCATTCACATTCACATTCACATTGAGGGAGACAACACATTGCTAGAGTTATAGGAATCTTATCTATATGTCCCCTCTTTCACAATGTAAACTGTCCTATGCTGGAGTAACAATTAATGAGATACTTATGAATGATACACTATAATTGCCTATCTCTTGATGACTTTGACTGATCATGAAGTGGAAGATGGAACGTTTTATCTCTACTTCATCTCTGCAATTATTCGACTAATGCTCTTCTTTGTTGATTGTACGAAGCTTCCATATATATTGAAAATGATTTGAATAATGTTCCAGAACCAGATTTTTCAGTGGAAAATAAAATATGTTGATGAAGTGAACGTTGGGACTGAGCGAAAGGTGAAACTTCTAGCAGAAGACAGATGTCGGAGACCACTATTCGTATTTCTCTAGATTTGCACCTGCTTATCTTTTTTTCAACGCTTGGTATAAGTACCGCGACTTCACTTTAGTCATGTATATGTTTAACTCAAGACTTTTTTAACACCTGTTTTCATAAATTTACTTACATATTTTCCAGCTGCCTCGTGTTTAGAATAGCAATAGATCAATAATCAAGATCAACCCACTGGTTTTCACGCTCTACCAATTAGTAGTGTCGTTTTATTTCTACATAGTTAGTCCTCAGCTAAAATCGAGAAACACCTTGTTGGGACGCATCTGAGTCGAGCTGAGTATCTGCAAATAAAGCGAAGTCGTATTACGGTTCGGTTAATTATCTCAGAAATAGCCAAGTCGCATATCAACTGCAAGAGGAAGAACGGCATCACAAGCATCTCAAATAAAATAGCCAGCAAGGCCCTCTGCCTCTCGCTTTCCTCCTCGCAGATATCCTGAGCTATTCCGGTGGAAAGGACGATGGTGACGACTACAGTGATAGCAGCGATGAAGAATAAAACGTGAGCAGCGACAGTGAAGACGAGGACTGGATTAACGCGCTAGGTGATGAGAAGAAGTACAACACTCGCATGAGGAGCAAGCGGAAGCGCGGTGCTATGGGTTGATAGTGACGAGATTTGATAAGACGTACGACTATGAGGGGGTGGACGACAGGGATAGTGACGACTCGGACGAACTGATGAACATGGTTCGGAAGGCGCAAAAGGGGAAGCGGAAGGAGATGAAGCGAAGAGGAGAGCTGTAAAGAAAAAGATAAGTAAATATAAACATAAAGTTAAAAGAACAAAACCGAGAAAGGGAGGATTTGGGTCAGCTACTGACACTGAGAAGATAGTTGAGAATAGACGCGTGCTAGATTTGTTTCACATCGTTTTACTGGGCGTTGAAGTATTCATTACTGTAGAAAGTTGCTCACTGTTTCACCGGTACAGTACAATAAATTGGTGGCACCCAAGTCGTATGAACTACACGTTTGAAATCAACGAAAACTAAAACATCAAGTTTCTAGATTTGAACCGTTGGGATCATGAACCTATCTACATATAGACAGCCAAAATTGGCTGGTTCGCTAAATAGCTTTGGACAAAATTGCGTGAGGCCACTTTGTGAAGTAAGACTGAGAACCGGATAAACAACACATACACAAGGTCACACTGCTATAGATGATGACGATGAGTAGTTATTGTGGTTCCATAGTTGATTATTGACGTCGATCAAGACAATAATACTAAGTAAGTATTTAAGTGATGCGTCCTCTGTAACTGTATAGTTTGTTGTACTATATCTATATAGATTACTGATTCTGATGCATGTAGGCACTCCTGTCAATCATCGTCAGTCGTTGTTCTTAACGTTCAGATTTGAAATATTGAAATATAAGTTTATCGCCATTATTTAAATGAAGGTGCGCCGCCACTATTTTCGTCAAGCGTCTCTATTCAGGGTCAGCATATCTTCACTGTTAACTAATCGAAAACTAAATTCGAAACTCACAAAAAAATCTCATGCATGTGTTTCACTTCCATACTTTATTAACTACAAACGTTTTGCGTTTACTAAAACTTATTTTTTAACATTTTTTTCCCCTTCGTGACCGTGATTTGCTTTTGAATTTTGAATTGACCTGCAGTACGTTTCATGTATTGAAGATTTTGTTCAAAAAGTGCAATAGCTTAAAATTTCTCGAGATAAAGACTGAACATGAGTAAGAACATCAGAAATAAATAACTGCTAGAAAATCATGGGGTCTAGTCTCAGTAAACGTAAAGGGAGGATCACTACAGCATTCGTTGTTGTAGCAGTAGCTTCGACGATCGATGTGGGTGGCGATAGTGTGAACGGCTTAGCGTTTCGGTTTCGAAAGGGAGAGGGACGTACCCAGTTTGATTCATTTGATCAAAAAAATCCGGGCTTTCAAGCGGCTGCATAGACTTCATATGATAAATAGAAGAGAGCACCAGGGGGACTGCAGCAGATCACAAATGGCATTTGATGAGCTCCAAAATTGTGGATGGCTGATCCTGGCTCACGTGATGTAGGTAATCCATGGACCGATCCCACCAGGCCACCTGGAGCGAGAATTAACCGTTGTGCGTGGTTTAAGGGTGCACAAACTGTGACGATGACTAATCCATGACCACTTCCTCGACAGAAAAATTTTCGGGCCGATAGAGTAGATGACCCGCCAGATGAAGATTTGTTCGAAATGTTGGACACCGCGCAAGAATATAGTGACAAAATTTTGATGGAGAATGCTTTCGCCAAATTGAAGGATCAACGTCAACGAGAGGTGCAAGCGCAAGTTGATAACAGAACAGGGCCTAAAGAAGCTTCTCCTGGGACTTCTGCAACTGAAACAATGGGTCCGTCGGTCGACAGTACTGGTGCACAGCAACATTCCATGATGGCCATGGAGCCGAAGCTCACCGCTTCAAAAAGATCATTAACGGATGATGAAGAGGCAAGGGTGGTAAAAATGTCACAACACTGTGGAGAAACTTACGGAGATCTTTTGCGAATTGGATTGCAGTTATCTCCAGAGCCCCGATGAACCCAGAAATAAAAGATATGAGTGTCAGTGTACTAGTAATATTCCAATATCAATTTACTACAATTTAGTACGAGTTCTCATGAGTATTTGTTAATATTTAATTTTTTTGGTCTCTCTTGTTGATAGTTATTAGATTACATGTTAATAAATAAATCGAGCATATTTGCTCACGACTGTTGATACTTTTTCGGTATAGACATTCGATGTCGTAGCCATATTTTTTCCAATGTTAATAAATATATATAATATTATACTTATATAGAGTTTAATAGTACTAGAAGCCGTAGAATAGTAACAATAGCATTCCAATTTTCCGCCTAGTACTAAATCGATGATTTATTTTTTCACACCATGAGCAAATCGAATTACATTAGATGATCAATTCAGTTTTCTATCTTGTTAATAGAGCCCTTCATCGCTTTAGTATGCGAGGGGGGGGAATGTTAGCTACTCAGGAAGTTATAAACTATTAGTTGTAAATTGGTAATGCCTTTACCCCGACTTCACTTATTTTGACGTCACTCACAAGTTACCTCTAATGTAGTTTAGATAAACTTCTATTTAATTTGATGTTGTATTTATTTTATTTATTTATCATACATTAGAAGCTGTCGTGTAATAAAGTCTTGCTTTGTGAACAAAGCACGAGGCCCCCCCCCTGACCTACCCACCAATCCGGCTGGCCGGACGGTCGCAAAAAAAAAGTTAGAAGAATATAAAATTAATTAAATGGTTATTATTTTTTTTCTGTGGACTTTATTGAGTTGAGAGGGATGCTGCCCCGGAGTTCGAATCGACGTAGGTCGAGTTTGGACTGCTTCGATTCGCGACCCTGGGAGTATGGTCGAAGCGTGACTACGAGTTCATGGAGTCTGAGAATAATTACTGTGACGTAGTGAGTCGTCGGTCGGTTGACCTACTCATCGGGCTGCGCTCATTGAAGGGAATCGGCTCGAGGCGCAGTGGAGCTCAGCATTCAGATCCTCACATTCAACTCGCAAGTGCATAGTATAGCTGGCGCGAGCGAAGCGAGCGCCAGCGAAAATTTTTGCACCACATACAAAGACGAAAGCTGCTATGATTGCGCCACCGCTCGCACATCAACGTCTGCACAGGAGTATTGTCCTCATAAAATACTGCTGGCGCGAGCGAAGCGAGCGCCAGCGAAAATTTTTGCACCGCTCATGGAGACGAGGGCTGCTCTGCTTGCGCCAACACTCGCACATCGACTTCTGCACTACAGGAGTAATGTACTCATAAAATATTACTGGCGCGAGCGAAGCGAGCGCCAGCGAAAATTTTTGATAAGTAGTATGCAGCTTTCACACATTGTCTTCTGCACATAAGTGTAGTCATCATAAAAGAATGATGGCGCGAGCGAAGCGAGCGCCAGCGAAAATTTTACAGTCCCAGTTTACGAAAGCGCTCGGTATAAATTCGGGCGCGCGCAGCGCGCCCGAAGAAAAAATTTGCCCTCGGTGCGGCTCGAGCGACGCGAGCGACACTGGCGCCACCTGATCTTCAACATCAGCTTCACCTCCTAAACACCTTCAAAAAAAAATAATCTATATTATATTAGCAGGGCCCCCCCCTGACCTACCCACCAATCCGGCTGCCCGGAACCTGGTTTGCTTTGTGGACAAAGCAAAACTTTATTACACGACAGCTTCTTATCGTGGTAGATTGTTAGTATTTGTTATTATTGAAGCATACTCCCGTGCTGGCGCTCGGCTGCACATGGTGGCCTTTTTCAGACTTCTGTACTTCAGCTTTGAGCTGAGCGCCTTCAGAACGGCTCTCACGCGGAAAATTTTGTGCGGCCATTCTGAAGTTTTCCGCGGGGTCAAAACGGTCATTGTGAAGGCGTTTAGCTTAGTTTTGTTAGTAAATGAACACGACATCAAGAACATTAACATAATATGAAGTAATACGAACTTAGCTGGTGTAATGTAGTGATTAGTTTTGGAAGCCTTCGGCATCGGTTTATCGTCATCGTTAGTAGTTGTTTGTTTGGAACTGGATGTAGTGGTCGTGTTCCCGTCAAGCGTTTACGTTTTTCTTATCTACTTTGTTTCCTGACTACAGATATACTTCATTGAATTAAGTATAAAAATTTAATGTGAAAAAAAAAAATCTGTACGCATACGCATACCCATTCGCATTTTTTCAATAAAAGCAAAATATTCGTAAAACATATACATAAACTACTTAAAACTAAAGGTAGCATTTACCTCAAAGGGAAAACCAGCTGTGATAACCTTACCCTTATTTTCCTTTGTTTTTCTTCTATTACTTTTACAATTTAAACTGATACAGATAGAGATACTGAACATTGATTGGTCGGAAACTATGCCAACAACAGTCGTCTCCCATGTGAGCAGTGGGGCGCTCGTGATGCGCGTCATCGCCACCGGCGGAGCACTCATTACAGGTGCCGGCGTTTGGACGTAGACGCGGAGGACGACTTCGAATGTGCGATCATCTGCGAAAGTGTAACGTGCAGAGGTAGTGTACAACTCGTAACCTAGTGGTCCCGCGATATTAACCTGATCGTGATCATGGAGTATTGCAGAATTTGAAGCAGCCGTTGCCCGGCGTGTCGCACAGATCACTTCTTTGCAGAACACTGGCAAGGCTCTTTCACCTACACCTACGCCATCACAACCAGCAGTGTTGTTTGCACCGGCACGGTCTCTACAGTGAACGTCCGCCATTTCGATCACCGACCAGCTACTGAAAAAGTTCCTCATGGCCTGCGGCTCCGTCAGAGACATCTGCAGCGAGTACAGGGACTACCTGCAGAAGGACGACCAATGGATCTGCGACACCAAGGGCGAGAGTGAGCAGATGAAGCAGCTCATGAGCTGGCGGCGGGAGTTGAGCGTGTAGTAACTTCGGAAACATTCCCTAGTAACCACACACTTGCGGAATAGTAGGGTAGCCCTGACAGAAGCGATCACCCCCAAGCGGAAAACAGCTACCGACAACAAGCTCAACTTCGACCAGTACGCCATGCTGAACTCGTCGCAGCTGTGGCACACGCATGTTTAGTAACGAAGTGTTGTTTACGGCGCACAGACGTCACCTGCTCCACTTCAAGAAAGCTTTTACGAAAATTGCCAACTTCCACTGGACGACGAACACGCCCTCGGTGCTTATGAAGACGCACGATCCGGTGAGCGAGCACATCAGCTACCGCATCAAGAACCAGGGGCAGTGGGAGGACCAGCAGTAGTAAGCGTATTCTCTACGAGCTTGAGAAGTACGGACGGGACGGCGCGGTATTCGTCGATATTGGAGTCAACATCGGGTCGATTTCGCTACCTGTCTAGTAAGGCGGGTTTCCAGGTGTACGGTTTCGAGCCTATGCGGAAGAACGCGCTGAAGACGTGCCAGAGCATCGCTGTGAACGGCATTGGTGGCAACTTCAAGCTGTTCAATGCGGCCGTGAGCAGGGCGTTCACGCCGAGTATGTACTTGGACCGAGGCCCGGGCGACCACAACATGGGGATGCCGCAGGTGATGAAAGATGCTAAGGTGTTTAGAAAGGCGCATGACAGAGTGGCAGCTGCTACTGAGACCGACGCAGAGCTCGCCGTGTTCGAGAGTAAGTACGCTCCGAAGGTGATCAACGGACTGCCGGATCTGTACGGGATGCGCGAGCAGACTGTGGAGAACCCCACCGGAGGAGACTACGGCGTGCGTGAGGTCACGACAATCCCGGTGACGCGTATGGTGAAGGCGTTTTTGGATCAAGAACAATCGTGGATGTTGCCAGGTTCTGGCAATCGCAAGCAGAAGCGCATCGTCCTCAAGATCGACTAGTGAAGACTCCACCTGCGAAGTGCTCGCTGGCTAGTAGAGACCTTGTGCTCGACGAACGCGTGCGCTAGCTGGTGACCGAATATAGCTGCGACACGGCGGGCAGCTTTAGGAACGCCGTTGCTGTGCGCAAGTGGGCGCGCTTTCTCGTGGAAGAGGCCAACTTTCTTCCAATGAAGTTTGTGGTGGGCGAGGTGAATTCACGGGGTGGTGCTGATAGCGAGAAGGCAAAGGAACGAAGAGTGAACAACGGACGCTTGTTTACGGACGAATACTTGAACTTCAAGGACTTCGACAGCTGGCATCACAACGTGATTTGGATTCGCCAGGGCGACTGGGAGACAGCGGTGGAGCCGGATGTGAAGCGGGCTCTGGAGATGATGGGAGAATTTTAAGCATGGCGGGGTTAATTGTAATTGTATATGTAATTTTGTCTGAGGTGCTGTGTACGTGCACCATTGAGTACTTAGATTTACTTATCTTTTCCGAATTCATATTCAGCAATATTTCATACTTGATTCGCATTATTCCATGGAGTACATATACTAGCCTATAATAGGAGAGTGCATGCGACAATAACAATTAGTGCTAATACGCATCTATTTATATTTTTTGCCCGCGAACGTCGAAAAGAAAAATGAACGTCGAATTCATTAGTTGCCGATCATATAGAAAATGAAATATCATCTTTATACAATACGTGTGCCCCCCCAGTAGTTCTAGTAAGTGTGCGTCATGTGCAGACGTGTTTGTGTTACGCCTACTATGTAGTAATGCTAATGTGTATGTTCTGTCCACATAGTTGACTGCCTGATGTCCTTGTCCAGCTTGAAAATAAGTAGTAGAGAAAAATACCAGCGAAAACTACTGACATCAAAACCAGAAGCTATGTCCGTCGGCGCCAACACGGATCAGCCACCTCAGGTGGACGCCAAAGAGGCAAGCGCAGTCGAGGTAGAGAAGCCAGACATCGAGAAACCGGTTGCTACTGCTGATGGGACTGCTGACGTTGACGCTCCAGCTACCGCCCGTTTGACACACGCAGACCGCATTGCTCTCCTCAAGACGCCGCGCGGCATCTTCTACATGGTCCTCGTCTGCTTCCTTGCCGCCATGACCTACGCAGGCGGTTTCTTTATGATCGTATCCGGCGTTTTCGAGCTCCTCTACGACATGCGCACCCACCAGAGCGGGCACGTGGAACGCTTTCTAGGTATTTTTCCGGCACCGGCTGAGAGACCGGACGAAGATGGCGACGGGGAACCGGATCTTGACATGGTGGAGTGGCTGTCTGGACAGAGTTGGTACATGGGCCCCTGGACGAAACCGCGGTGGTTCATCCTGCTTTCGGTAGGATCATTTAAGTTCGCGCACGCTTTGGGCCTGACGTTTGCGGACACTTTGGGGGCGCCCTTCACCTACTGGCTGGAGCAGCTGGCCAGCGTGTGCCACATTCTGATGCTGATTCCGATCCACATTGGTCACGCAGCTATTGGTGATCCGGTGGTGGCAACGTTCGTGATCGCTGCAATCCAGGTGGTGAAGATGGTGTTGAAGCCGCCGGTGCACAAGCTGGAGGGTAAGATGGTTAGTGAAGATGCTGAGGGTAAGGGGAAAAAGGAGAAAGAGATGGAACCTGTGTTGGAGTCGAGCGCAGCTAAACCTAAAGTAGAGAAGGCTCCTAAGACGGACGTGTAATTAGATGAGTCTGAGTGTGTGACTTGCAAGTGCTTTGCCGTATATTAGTTTCTTAAAGATAAAAAGTAAAAGTTAAAGTCTCAGTCTGCTAGAGTGCTAGTGGTGTATTCGCTAATGAATAGAATATAGTTCCGCGATGGATTTCTTAATGTACGTGCAACCGTCAGGAGTCGTAGACGTAGTCGTTGAGAATAAAGGTAAAGTAAATCGATATCCTAATAATATGTGCACAGTGGAAAAGCTCAGGTCTTCCCGCGTGCTAGCACATCGAATGAAAATGAATGACAGTGATTATACGTATACGATATGGATATAATGTAAATGTAGTTGGTTCCCTCTGTTGAAGGTGGTGATTATATGATTTCAAGTAGGTTGGGAACAGCATCTTATAGTTTGCATAGGGAATTATGACGTTGACGACTTCGAGTATAGTCTTTTAGCTTATCATATCAATCACTATTTCGTCCATAACTTCTACGCTAGCACAGTCATATAATTTGTTCGTATAATAAGCAAGCTAAGGAAGTAAGTACATACTCATACAACCATATTAACGACCAACCATGCCCCGCATCCAGCCGCTCAAGTCGTGGTCGGCTGCCACGCTCGGCAAGCAGCTCGTGCTGGAGGACGAAGACCGCGTCGCGCGGCGCGTACTTCCTAAGGTGGACGAAGAGACCGGCGAAACCGCGCCCCCGCACCAGATGATGTAGTGATACTCTAGGCGTCGGCTGTGTGTGCAGCGGTTGAAACCAGATGGGCAGTTTTTAGTGAGGGACGGTTCTGCGAGTTCGCCATAGTGCAGGACGGTGACAGGTGAATCAGGAGCAAGTACGAGAGCGGCGGGCTGTGATTTGGGATTACGCGCACGATTCCGGAGAACTTCCCGGGGTATAGGTGACCTAAGGAGGAGAAGGTTATCGAGGAAGCGGCGAAGCCTGCTGACGGCGAAGAAGGCGAGGAGGGTGGTGAGGCCGCGCCTGCAGAAGGTGGCGAAGGCGAAGGTGTTGGAGCAGAAGACGCTGCAGCCGCAGAAGAGGCCGCCGAACCCGAGCCTGAGAATCCGGTCCGTAGTATCTTCCACGTGCCGGACTCCTGGGTCTTCGACGTCTACGGCACCATGTGGCGGACGCCACCTGAGAAGCAGCCCGAGGACTTGAACGGCAACGAGCGGAACGCCAACATACGGACTGAGAGTAGGTTGGAGGACTGGGACGCTTATGCGAAGCTGAAGGACGGGGATCGGATTGGGGTGAGATTGCTTTTAGTGTTAGTGACACTGGGATCTAAGCGGTACACATCTGTATATCTAATTAAATATATACGTTTGATGCTTGTTTTTCTCCTCTAACTGACTGCGCACTTATCCATATGCTCCATCACAAAACCTTTTTCGTATTCTTTCATACTCATACTCAAACACTATGCTGTTTCATACCACTCCAGATCCTCTTCCGGCCCGACGGTGAGCTGAAGATCTACAAGAACATGGAGAATATCGGAAACATCATGCTCAGCCTAGAGGAGATCGACATCGGCAGCCCTATATACCTGGTGAGAACTTACAGCTCAATAGTGATTTAGATTTTGTGTGCGATCATATAGAAGGTTCATTATCTTCATGCCTAAGCGAACCGCTTACTATTACTTGCTTTCAATCATCACCCTTACCGCCGATCGCTTTTCCGTGGCCGAATCTCTTACATTGCTAAAAAACCTTTTAAATATCTCGTCGAGCACCAATGAATCACCTGCGTGTCCTTGTTTACACTTTCAGATCTGTGAGGTGCTGGGCCGGTGCGAAGCTGTGATCGTGAACGACAAAGCGCGCTGCCCGGAGATACCAGTCGATCCTGCTCTCATCGAAGACGATGATGAGTTGTAAGCGTGATATTGACGTGCGGTCGGAATCACGCTTGGTGTGAGAAGTAGGCCAACAGTTGTAAGATGCAAGAATAGAGGACCAGGACTATGATGAATGAACTCAGTAGGCTCCATTTTATGCATGATATGCGCCGCATCTGATTTTAAGTATGTCTATGGGAGCAGTGCTTGCACAATGGCATTGCATGTTTTATCTTTATTTTATTATAATGGGGCATTCGGTTTGCCGTTTGCGAATCTAGATCGCTCGAGGTGAAAGACTCTACCAGTCAGAGCCAGGTCACGGCCTTTCTGTAAATTACATCGACATCTTCGTCGACAACTGTAAATATAAATTATTTAAATTAAGTATACTACAAGACAGGCACGATCATGACGGAGCAATAGCTCTAAAAAGTGTAGATACTACAGCGCTCGCTCCTCGGGAGCTGACTTACAGTAATCGCACTCAGTATCAGCAATAAATAATAATAATCGACTATGGTATTCGGTCTCGGTCGAAGAAAAAGTGCAAAACAGCAGCCGGACGCATCTGGCGCAGCCACGCCAAAAGCGTTGACATCACAGGACGGAGCTGCAGCTGCTTCTATCTCTGAGAAAATGTCGAAGCTGTTAGATTCGGCGTCTCCGACGTGAGCTACTAATGACGCCACGACTAATGTCTCGGTGCGGAAACTCAACGTGCATAAGAACTCGGCGGAAGATGTTGATCTGAGGAATCTCAGCTGCGGTCTGTACACGGCTTCGTCTTCATCTTCATCTTCGTCCTCGTCTTCGTCATCGTCGAAGGCGTGACCTGGAGCTCCGATGTCGCTTGCAGTCGACGTGTTTGGACACCTGCCCAGCACTTCTTCACCTTCAGCTTCGAAGTGAAAGTCGAATTCGCGATCGCAATCGCAGTCTCAGTCAAGCTCAATCGACCTGAACATGACTATGGCCGATCTCGACCTGGACGCGTTCAAAAGTGCGGACGAGGGAGACTACCAAATCGACTGAGACTAGCCTGAGGTCATCGAATGAGAAGACTGAGACGGGGACTTTGGTGACGTGATGGCTGAGTCGTGAGAGGCCGACGCAATGGACATGTGAAGTCCGTCGCCCAAGTGTGGATGAAGCAAGTGAGTCTTTTTGAGCAGACACGTAGGGAGTCACACTCAGTCCAAATTTGCGCAACTGTCTTAAGCTCGCGAGATGACGTTGAGTACGAAGAGCCCGAATCTGCCGAACATACAACAACGAGCAGCAGCAGAGTCAAGCTCGAGTTCCAGTGCGCGTAGTTTGAGGGTGTCAACGACTGTGGTGCACGTAGATGAAGATAAGGTCACAGGCATGAAGAAGGAGAGCGACTGGAACGATGTAACCGCGGTTGAGAAAGAGTGAGCTCGCATCTAGTAAAGAACGAAAGTTTTGAAAGAACGGGAGCAAGTAAGCAAAAGCTGTTCAAGTCAGGAGTAGAATGTGACTGCTGCTCATGCTGCGCAGCGGGACGGGTTGTCGACTACTGAGCGCGCAAACGCTCATCGACATCAATGCACCGAACCTGGCACTGATATCAGGTGATAGCGTGAAGTGAAAGGAGCGGAGATTGAAGAAAGCTAGTCTGATCGCAAAGCGAGATGAACTGGAAAGGCAACGATGAGAAGCGAAGGTGAACTATAGCTCGAAACCGACTACACCGTCACCGAACACGAAATAGAATAGGTTGAAGGAAATTCCAAATCCGCTGCGCGTGCGCGACGTGCCCACAACTGATAGCGTCAACAAGCTAAACATCATGTCGAGTGGTATTGTGTCCCCTACGAATTCGAAGAACAGGGTGTCTGAAGAAGCTCGCGCGGGTGCCGGTGGTATTTCTCCATTGCAATCAGCAGGCGGGAGTTCACCCTCGGGTTCGCCGTCCGTGCGCGGATCCCGTATCTACTCACCTGTTTCGCACGCGGGTGCTTAAGAAGCTTGATGATCCGGTGCCATGATCGGCAGCATATCGCAGTCCAGTTCGCCGTCGCAGCGCACTGGCTTCTCTCCTGGCAAAACGCTGAGCAGCTATCCACCGGTCAAGCCATAGACTCCGTCGAGCCCGAGTAGGGTGTCCCTGTCTGGAAAGGAGCCACTTACCCCTAGCCGACCAAACAGCTTGGGTTACAGCGCCCAAGACCTGCGAGACATAAGTGACTAGTAAAAACCATCGACCGCCCTTCGGCGGTGGGAATGGCGGATTTGGCTCTGCTTTGACCAGTAACCTGCTGCCGCACGTTTCTCCACCCGGTTCACCGTCGCCGAAGAAGATGATCCAGAACAAGAGCACGCTGGTAAGAGTGAAGCCCACGAACATGAGCGAGCAGGAGGATAAATTCTTCTAGTGAGGAGAATCGTGAAACGATCAAGAAGAAGAAGCTCGTGAAGGCGAACTGCAAGAAGGGCGAGAAGGTGAAGATCAACGTGCAGCTCGTGATCGGTGGCACCTAGTGAAAAAGAGATTGTTGTGGAAAACGACGGAGACGACGTGTTCGAGGGCGAGGACGAGTTCAAGTTTAATTACAACCCGCAGTTCATGTACAAGGAGGAGTAGTGACAGCATGCAGAAGCTGTTCTAGTAAGAACAGCAAGATAGACACGAGCCTGGAGTAATAACTAATGAGTGGATTCTGAAGCAGGTGAACCGGAAGTTCGGCGACGTGAAGTCGTACAACGACAAGCTGTACGGCACGGGCGAGGGCAGCGTGATGCAGTAGTGACCAGTTTTTCAGCATGGTAAAACAGTACGTGCGGGACACGACCGGCTTGGAGCCCAACGCGCCCGGCAGCGTAGTTGAGGTGAAGCAGGTGGAGAACCTTCTGTGTGCGTAGTAACGTGACGAAGTACATGTGCAAGGAAACTGATCAACCACGCTATTTGGTGAGTCTTTAGTAAGGAAGAAATTTCGACGATCATGGCGCAGGGCGTGTGTGACCACGAGGTGGGGACCCATTTGTTACGAATGATGAACGAGGACCAGCAGGTGTGGTAGAACATCTAGAAGGTGGGCAACAGGTAGAACTACAAGCTGACAACAAACCCGTGGATCACGGAAGAGGGACTGGCGACGCTGAACACCTACCTGTCCTTCGAGGTGAAGCTGCTGTACCCGCAGGCAGTGCGCTACTTCGCATGCTGTCAGGGCAGTCGCGTGGGCTTTTAGTGAACTGTTCAACATGCTGGCGCCCTACCAGAAGAACGAACGGTAGTAGGTTCCGCCTGTGTTAGTAGGGTGAAGAGGGGGCTGATGGACACGAGTCGGCCGGGCAGCTTCTACATAGACCAAGCGTATTTTCTGGGCGCAGTGCAGATCCTGAGGAACTTGTGATACATCCCGGACATCGAGCTGCTGTACGCGGGGCAGATTGCGCTGGAGGATTTGGATAAGATCCACTTTCTCTAGTAGACCCGACGTCATGCGACTTCCCATGTTCCTGCAAACCGGCACAGCAAAGAAGAAGTGGGAATAGCACTGCGCGAAGATCATCGAGGAGAACAACCTACATACTGTAGCTTAGTGAAGACTCGCTTGTGAAGCGCGTGTTCCTGAACGGAAGCAAGGGTAAGTTCAACAAGAGGCGACAGTGAGAGGAGAGAAATGCAAGAGCTATGAGTTTCAAGACGCAGAAACCGCAGTTATCTTTGCCTGATGAAGTTGATGTCATTGGGCGAATGCGAGAGCAGGTCAAGCTGGACCGTGAGACGAAGAGACAACGGGCGATGACGACGGATTTGAGCGGGCTTAGAAAAGATACTAGTGCCGGTCCGTCGAGTTCGAGTTCGAGCAGAGATGTTCCGGCTGGAAGCAAAGTGTTAAGCTCGTCGGCGTCAACAGCTGCATTGAAAAGTACTAATGAAACCTACATCAAATCCATGGGGTTGAGTCGTGCAGGTAGCGGTGGCGGCGGTGGCGGTGAGAGCTCGAGCACCATCCCGGGGAGCAGCGATGTAGACTCTGATGAAAGAGACCGAGCGAAGACACTCGTGAATACGGTGGTAGATCGGCTGTAGAAGCAGACAGGCGGCGGGCGCGTAGTGAAGGAAGGAACCCATCGCAGTTCAATCCGTTCTGTGACGGACGGTGACATCGCCGCGGATGCGAATGCTACGGCGGGTGGTAAGACGAAGTTGACGCTGCAAGAGTTCCTGACTGGTACGGTGACGAAACCGACGAAGTCGAGTCGCTACTCGCGCGGTGCGGAAACCGAAGCATTAGATTTGTCTCGGAAACGGGCGAACACTGCAGATGGGCCTGTTCGTGAGCCTATGACCGAAGAACGACTCGCAGCTCTCGCTTAGCCAAAAGAGTTGAAGGATCCAACTGCACCTGTTGTGCTCGCTGAAGGCAGTCGTTCATTGTCGCCCAATAAACCGAAACATAACCACTGACGGCGACTCTCGGTACCGTAGAAGATGGCTGATGGTTGAGGTGATGGGACTGCGAATGAAAAGAAAACGAAGAAAATCGCATCGGTTGTGAATGACGTCGCGAAGAAGATGGTGTGAAAGTTGAAGAAGTCGACCGCTGCGAAATGAAAGAAAGCGAAAAAGTCTACCTCTACGACAAAGAAGGCGACGTCGAAGTCCAAAGAGACAACAGAGACGGACGGTCAAACTACGGAGAACGAAGGGGTGGAGGTTGACGAGGCAAATGCAGAGCCAGTAGCAGCTGCATGAGAGTGATTTGAATCAGATGACGCCGCTGAAGAAGCCGAGAATGTTGCGCCGCTAGACGGGACACAAGCAATTACTATCGAACCTGCAGAGGGCGACAGTCGCACCGTGAGCAAGAGCCTTGCTACTGAGCGCGACAGCAAGCCGGCTACTTGAGCCTCTACTGCCACAGGATTCTTCCGGCCTGGTGTCAGTGCTACATCATCAGCGACGGCATCAACATGACCCACCAATGCGGTGAACTCGCAGGCAACGTCGTCGGCTGCGCTGAAGACGCTGTCGCAGGCTGAGCACGAGTTTAAAGCGGATATGTTGCGCGAGGCTATCACTGTCTGATCGCGCGAAGGGAGTCCGAGACGCGGAGGAAGTCCGAAGCGGTCCTCGAATGTGCTGGCATGAACGACGCCAATGACTCTGAAGACAGAACTCGGTGCTACGCTTAAGACGCTCGAGCTGCCGAAATTGAGTGATGACGTCGTTGAAGACAAAGATAATGCGAAAACGTCCGCTACTGCTAACGTGTCCAAGCCACCAGCGAACACGAACAGACGCCGCTCGCTCACTGACGTGGATCTATCTGATCTTGCAGGTCGCGATATGGCTAGAGACTCACCGTCTGCATCTGTTTCTCGTAGCATCGAAGACGTCCTGCTCTACGGCGCCAAGAACAGCGAGATAGGAAACGTGGAGCGGACCTCAGGAGACGGACGGAAGAGGTCAAAGTCGAAGGCAAAACGACGGAACTCGTTCGCGGCTACGACCGCGGCGATGCAGAGTAGGATGCAGCCTAAGAAGGAGGCCAAAACGCAGGTGACGATGATGAACGCGATCAAAGTGAATACGCTGTCGCTGGACCTGCCGTAAAAACGATGAGGGGCGGGAGACGTAGAGGTAGACGGGTGGATTTGTGAATAAAAATGGACCACCATGGTACACTAAAATAGGGAGTTGCTGCAAGAGAACATGAATTGATATAACATTTAAAATTTAAATTATTTCGGGAAAGCTGCGTAGGCTTACGCTTAGACGTCATAAACATAATTGTAGTCGTGTATACTTCTAGATCTTGTTGTGCTTATGATAACAATCCTGTGTTAATTGCTTCAGTTCTTCGTCGTTCCAAATGTCTGATCAATTTTGGTGAGTCGAAATTGGTGGTATATTTATATTTTACATCTTAATGCCCAAAGGCGAACCGAATTATATAAGACCAGATTTTAATATTTTACATTTTTTACTAATACTATTGATAGGAATCGAAGTGGTCTCTTCTAGCGTCGATAATTATTTACACAATGTCCGGCAAGGAGCTCCCTGAGCACTCGCAGCGGTCCAAGCCGCTCGACATTGAGTCCAACAGCACCGTCACGGGTGGTACTAGCTTCGTCGATGGTATTAATGTGGACGCGATGAAGGTTTCGCCTCGCGATCAGGTGAGTCGCGAGCAGGTCGGTGGATCCACGTCGTCGATGTCGCTGCTGAACAACCAGCGTACTACGTCTCTCACCCGATCCGCCTCGGACTCAGATGCGATGGCGCACATCTACGATCCATCAGCGTCACCGTCCTCTCCCGTCGAGGGCGGCGGTCTAGGCGTTGTCTCGCCGAACACCCGCGTCCAACGTCTCGAATAGTAGACGGAAGCTGGTCGACTTGCACAACGAAAACACCTACAACCGCGAGGGGAAGACCCTCGACATCACTCGGCGCGTGAAGGTCAAGCAGATCAAGCTGCGGGAAATCGAGGAATTCAAGCGCTGGTACTGAGACTACGGCTTCCGCATCGTTGCGTTTGTGAACGGCCGCAGCGGTGGCATGGTCGGACCTGCCGTTTTCAAAGCACTCTGCCGTCTCATCGGGTAGTGAAAACGTTGTGAACCTGTAGTAGTTGAGAAGAACCGGAGGAAACGCTGAACAGGATACGCCGGGAGTATGAGTGATAGTAGTTTAGCTTAAAAACAGTGACAGGTGTAGTAGCGCTAGCGGCAACAGATGCAGCAGCACGTCGGTGGAACAGATCGTGTCTCCAGCCAAGTTGTGCGAGCCGGCGACACCCACGGGATTCTCGAGCGGGGTGGCCGGCGCGCTGATCTCGACGCTGTCGCCACTGTTTGGTCGCAGTCCGTAAAATATAAATAGTCCGACGTGAAGGTGAGACGCGGACGACGTCGGAGACGGTAAAGCTAAAGGTAAACAACCTGTGGTAGCCGACGAAGAAGTTGGCGTGGTTGAGATCGACCAGCGCCCGCTGAGTAAATCGACAGTGACGAGCAAGTCAGTGAGCATCGACCTCGACGGCGAAATCGCGCGAGCGCTCGAGGACGGTGTGGAAGACGGCGCAGAATACTCAAATGGTGCGAATGAGTATGCATCATCATCTAATCCAAATCAGAAGATGATGAGTGCGAGCGCGTTCGCTGATAGTAGTAGTGCACAGCGCTTCACGTAGCCTTCGAATCCAGCTGAGTGCGCGTCTTGACGCGTTTACGGCACCGGTTTCAAGCCGTATCGGTTCGTCGTCTGAGGAGGTGACGGTACTCTCACGTGGTTGCTACGGAAGATGTAGGACGCTTTCTCGGCGCAGTAGGCACCCGTTCCAAGTCCGAGACCGGGATGAGCAGCAGCGGCAGGCGGAGGCGGAATGGGAATCGACGCTAACACAGCCGCGGCCGCCAGCTTCCTCGACGACATCGTGCAAGGCGTGGCCACCATCCCGCTGGGGACGGGCAACGACCTCTCGCGCTCGCTCGGCTGGGGCCCCGGCCTGCGCAACGTGTAGTGAAATCCCTCGCTTCCTCAAGATGGTTCTCGAGTAGTGACGTTGTCGCGCTGGATCAGTGGCAGGTGGACATTACTCCAGAAGAACCGCTGCCGTAGTGAGCACCCGTTCCACAAACAGTAGTAACTCGCTCCCGAAAAAATTAAATTTTATCCCGTAGTAGCTACCACGGCACTGACACGTAGTAGCACCACGTATAGAGGATACTTCCAGAATTATTTTAGCGTCGGCTACGACTAGTGAAGTGTGATTTGGGGTCGAACAATAGTAGGTCTGGTGGTGGGGTTGGTACGCGGTGTTTCAAGAGCGGGTGCGGCAAGTGCTGCTACTGCTGGCAGGGGTTCACGCGCTCGAAGTGGCGGCTGGCGTACTGGAGTGGCGGACTGCTGACGAGCGCGCTCACGTTCGACGATACGACGGACTTCAGGAATCCGACGAGTCCGCGAGGAGTTGTTACTGGTTCATCTGGAACCACCGGAAACGCCCTCGGCCTCGCGGGAGCTAGTAGCTTCACTTCTGCTAACAGTACGGACTCGACTGCACCACCCGCGCCTGATCTGGCTACCTGAAAAATCCAAGACTGCATCCGGCGCGGTCGCTGTCGGCAGCTCACGATCCTGAACATCAACTCGTACGGAGCAGGTGCGCATCCGCTTTAGTAAGGAGACCATCGACCCCAGCGATGGTCGGTTCGAAGTGTGCGCGGTCAGAAACCCACTGCTGCAGACGGCTTGCTTCCTGGGTGTGTAGCGCTTCCACTTCGTTGGCGCGTACACGTGCCTCTGATTTCGGTAGTAGCGAGCCTCTCTACATGCAGTACGACGGCGAGGCGTGGTTCGTGCCGTACGCGAGCCGGGTGGAGATCACACGCGCCAACGGCGGGAATAAATTGAAGATGTTGCGGGCTCCTAAGGGCAACAAGAAGGACGGGGGTGGGTTTTACACTCGAAGGCAGCGGTGGGACTTCTGGGGTGAGAACGAGAGGGGCAAAAATCGCGATGGAAGTGTTGTAGCAGGTCCAGGTGGGAGACTGACGGGCTCAACAGCTAGGTCGAGTTCTTCGAGCGCAGCGCGAGGTTCGGGCCAGGGTGCACCCTTGGGTACGTTTGATCAGCTTTAACATCAGACTAAGAAGTAGACTGAGAACTTTGAACGAAAAACGTCGTGTGCGCCAGTGTGCCGAATGTGTGTGTTATGAAAAGAAAAACGTTTGGGTGTGATCTTCATGTTCTTGTTCATCTATTAAGACTAGGATTTGAATGTCAACTGCCAGTGTTGTGCGTTGCCACATATATTGCTAAAAAAATGAAATCATGTCAGTGTCTGTGTCATGCTCCCAAAGTCAGCCTGTCTGTGTGGTATGTACGGTTGCTGTCCCTAGTCATTCCTCTCCAGTCATTTTAACACTGTTGGTGTTGAACACAACTCGATGTCTGAAAAAATTTATGGAACTACTTTCTCTTGACTCTCCTTGCTCGCAACCATCTTTGTCTTTGACCCGATTAGCATTAGACTCGGACTCGCGCTTTTATCCTAACCTGAACCTTTCGAACTACTTCAAACTACAGTACATACTTCTTTCTTAAATCCACCAGCACTACAACATAAAGAAGTAGAAGATCATAATTTAATCATAAACATAATAATAATAAACAACTACAAGGTCAAGGAGCACTGAACAAAGTCATGTCGAGCGCCAGCCCCTTTGTGTCGGACACCGCGTGGACGGCTACGATGCTGTACCTTCCGCTCGTCGTGATCGTTGGCTTCGGAGTTGTGTTGGTCGCAGCCGCCATCTATGCTGTGAACCAGCAGCAAAAAATTAACAGGGAGAAGCAACGCTTGGAGCTCGACCAGGCGAGGGCGGAGTAGACGCAGAAGATGCAGAGGGTATCTGTATCTGGGCGACGCAGCAGTGTGACCTTTTCCGAGGAAGACGACGAAGAGGTTTTTATCGACATCGACCAATTGAAAAGCGAGAAGAAAGCGCTCGAGTATGCCTATGCTAGCCCAAGGCCGAACGGTAACGACGCTGGTGCTGGTGCTGGTTCAGGCGATAAGAAGAAGCGGTAGGGTTCTCCAACTCGGTCGCCATCGCCGCCGGTAAAGAAGACCAAGCTGCCTCGGCAGAAGAAACCTTTGAGCTACAGTAAGGATGGAGTGAGGTGACGTGCTTCGACGCAGGATGCGATCATGTTTCGAGCGAAACCGGCACTGACTACACTGGCTGTGGAGGGAGATCACACTCTCTCGCCAAATCCGCGGCAGCTTACGATAGCCGACGACCTCGTCGAAACCGCTGACCCTGTGGGACTCGGGAACTCATCCATATCGTTGTGACTCGACCAGTACGGTGATGCGATCGATGACGATGATAGTGACGTTGTAGATGTGTCTGCCTGGACGCAAAAGCCGCGCGGAGTACCCGCGTCGCAGATTGACGAGAAAACCGGTCGGTGAGTCGTGAGCAGACGGCAGTTCATCAGCGGAGGACCGGGAAATGGTAAGCGGATCTGACCGAAGGCGAAGGCGCCTCGCCCGTCGAAGGCTTTGTATGGCTATGGCTATGGGCTTGTTGGAGCCGGACCGTAGCACTAGCATATCCCTATGCACTACACGCATCGTCACGGGCGACTAGGGCATGCGCACGGTCTTGAAGTCAGTGACAGCGGAGCTGGGATGACCAGACGCACCAACAAGCGAGCGCAGAAAATGAAGTAGCTGGAACTACCACTGGCGCTGGGTGAATCCGAGGGTCTGCTCGTCTTGCCCGGCGAAACGAAGGGGGCACTCCACGAGGCGCACTCGCCGAGCAGCCGGGGCACGTCGCTGCCTCTCCGGACGAGTGCGCACGGCATGCGCCGGAGCATGGCCTGAGACCCGCGCCTGCACGAGGGGCGGCCGCTGTCGTACTCTCCAGGGGGCACGCCGGCGATGGGGCGCGGAGCCAGCGGGCACTTACCACCCGGTCACAAGGACGCGAGCCACAGCAGCAGTCGCAGTCCGGAGAAGCTGAAACACCCGGGCGAGACCGTGCTGGCGCTGGCCAACAAGAGGCACCGGGGACGCGGCGGAGCTACAGGTACTGGCGGCGTAGGGGTTGGAGGTTACAGTCCGTCACGCAGTCCGCGATCGCGAGGAGGACGAGTTACACGAGGGCGAGTGCGTCTGCGTGACGA
>JACLAC010011627.1_pt1 | contig 42590 bp, 37 predicted proteins | sample 8027881 | NCBI WGS metagenome assembly JACLAC01 (sample SAMN15725517, study PRJNA655200) | protist metagenome | isolation source: fluorescence activated cell sorting (FACS) single amplified genomes of... | place: Spain: Blaines Bay Microbial Observatory, Mediterranean Sea | collected 2016-01-19 | reverse complement strand
CAATCTCCTGGAGATCAGTCAGAGCCATGATGTGCTGCAGCTTCGGAATGTACTGAGGTGCTATATGGTCATCCTCCGCATATTGATAAGCAATACGATTACATTTGATTTCAATAGCTCGACTGAAGTCAAGCGAGATACCATTGAGGCTAGCTTTAAGCCAAGATAATTCTTTGTGTTGAAGACAAAAACGATAGAACTTTTGTCCTGTAAACTTTTCAAATCTACGTCTTACACGTCGTTGCTGATCTACAGCTTCTTTCATACGGTCATTTTCTACAGGTTCATTATCCGGAAAACTTTGTTTTCTGTAAGCTAACTCTTCAACTGATTCCCAAATAGAATAGTCGCCTCCCATGATGGTCGGAGCATCACTGGCTCCAACCCCTGCATTTCGCCAGGATTTCCAAATATCAGATCCTTGCTTTGCGTGATTTAGAAGAAAAAATGGTATCTCTCTTCCAAATCTAAAGCGATCTTCCTTATATCGCCTTACGTGTTCAACATTTATAAGTTCTGGGTAACTGCTCACCCCCTCGATTCTGCTTTTCCTGCTAAAGCGATCTGAATGGCAACTAGCGGATTGTAACCCTTTGCTTTCATTGTCTGGAGGTAGCTTGATATTCGGCAGTAGGCTTTGGCGTATTTCTCTACTCGAAAACATCCAGATACCTTTTGCTTTACTTTTCCCATTCTCAGATCCCTCTCGGCTCGATTGTTTGTGAAGGGCACATGAGTCTTCTTCGCAAAAAGCAATACAGCCTGCTCGTGATTCCTGAGCCTCTCCCATAGATTATGGGCATCTGATTTGGCCACTTTACCCCTTTTTCCTTTTTGCTTTTCAGGGATCGGTGGAAGCTCCTTCTCTCCACGGGTCAGGAGGTTGCGGTACCTTTTCTGTAGATTGATGTACTCACCTTCAGTCAGCCTTTTGTCCTCTCGTTCGGACACCTCATGGCATGTCTTCTGAAGTAGCTCCTTGATATTTGTGGCCCAACGATACCCATTTGAGTCAACAATAAATGTCAACTCCCTGAGCAGATGGGATCCGCACAGACCATGATCGCAGTTCTCGTATGCGTTGTAGGACTTCCATCCGTCGTGGATCACAACACCCCCGTAGCGAGGGATAACTCCAATATCATCGATGGCTTCTCTGCCTCGCTTGGGATGAACCCACTTTAAGGTAATCTCACCTCCAGAACAAACGTGAACCCAATGGTTTTTCTTATCGATGCGCATCGAAGTCTCGTCCACGTGGAGAGTTGGCATAGCCATGAGTTGTTCAATGGCCGACTTTTCCCACTCCTCTAAAGCTTGATTGAGCTGCAGGACATACTTCAAAATGGTTGCTTCTGAGATCACAACCCCAATGAGAGTCTTTATCATCTTTTGGATCCTCCCCAGGGCAATCATTTGCCCGATCAACAGATTTAGCATGTAAGCCTTAATTCCGCTTCCATATTGGAGGGGGCCTTGATGACTGGATGGAAACTTCGCTTTGGTTTGCTTCTGGCACCTTGAGCAGGTTTTAACCTCAGCATCCTTGTGCTCTTCATGCCGTTCAAAGATAATATCAATAAGCGTCCTCCTTTCATGGGTGTCGCATTCCGTTTCCTTAAGGTCTTCTCCACAATGCTCACATTCATTGACCTTTAGCACGTCGACGACCTCAACGGTGCGGGTATTTGTCGACGTTTCGTTATTTTGCTTGGGCCCCTTTCCATTGCTGCCTTTGAGAGGCGGACTGGTTTCATCTTTTCCAGTTTGGGAAGAGGGGATGCTGGAATTGTCTTTGGTTTTGCGTGTCGTCTTCTCCATGAAAACCGCAAACATCAGTTCGATCAACATCAGGAGTGATCGAAAAAGAGCTTGGCTTTCAGAGGGTAATTTTCCACTGGTCAACTGTTCGTTGAACTGCCCCTTTAGGGCATCAAGTTCTTCTCGCATTGAGCTTTTGTTGACAGTGGGCATCGTTTGGGTTTATCTCTCCTTTTCTGTGGAGGCGATATCTTCTTTCTCAGCTTCCATGATGGCGGCAAGAACGGCCATCCGTTCATGGCGAGGCATCTCTTTGTATTTTCGACCCCAATTGGCAGCTTTTCTGCGGATAGCTTGACGTGCCGTATAATTGCTCCCTGCATAAGTTGCCCAGTGATAGCGATCAATCTCAAAGTTGAACCAGACTTTTTCGGTCCTAACGCCGGCTTGGTTCATGACTTGGATTTCGATGGCATTCCATGTCTCTAGTTTTTGGTCATAAAGATCTGAGGGGTATCCAGAAATCATGACTTTACAGGGCAACGAATTTAGAATCTCCAATAGTTGGGAATGATCATCATCCTCGTAGTCAAACCGATAACGATATCTCTTGTCAGCCGTGCGAGTGCGAAGCAAGTAGGGTGGGTCGCAATAAACTAACTCTTCAGTGCCTGTGAAGGGGAAACATTTGAGGAAATCATGGGCACAACCTTGGATCAGCTCAACGGGATAGGGGCACTCGAAGGAATCAATGGCTTTAGAGTCTAGGTCGATCCCGATATTTCGCATGGCCGCCTCTTTTCTTTTCATGATCACACCACCACCAAGATGGGTTTCGATATAGGTCGCGTGAGGTGGCATCATTGAGATGATCGCCTGACACAAACCGGAAGTCGCCTTCGACCCAAGATACCCAGCCATTAGAATCTATATCCCTCCATTTAGACACGGAGGGATATTGAGATGGGGCCCTCTATGTTGTCAAGAACAATTTGGGGGGTGAGTAGTTACAGTTCTGGTTTTCTATCATTCATACATCTGTCCCCATTACGATAAAAAAAGCTCTTGATGAGCTGGGTTGCAGAGGATTTGCCCCCTCTGCATTCGAGGCCAGATGCCCTGACGTTAATCACAGGCGAAGTTGGAATGAATTTTAGATTTCAATCTGGTTGATCCACAAGAATCTAGTTCATTTTAAGGTCTACTCATCCCTCTCATTATCATCTCCGAAACGAGAGAAACCTAGGTTTCTCTCGCGCTCTCTTCCTGCCAGGGGGCAACGTGGCCACGTTTCCCCCTAGCCGACCCCCTTTCGACAGGTGAATCGCTTGAGGCGATTCAGGGTGGATCCTCACGGATCGGATCCACCCTCTTGGCCTTCGGCCAATTCACCCATCCGGCCTAAAGGCCGGTTCTTTAAGGAAAGTAATTAACGACGATCGGAAAGCCTCCTCTTTTTGACTGTTTTCAGTGCAACGGCAGGGAGCTCTTTTTCGTAAAACCATCGCCAAGCTGTTTTGACATCATTATGGTCTAGATCTCTTTGCTGAATAACAGTTCTCGACAGAAAATCCGAATCCATCAACTTTTTCAATTCTTGTGCCCAACCCAGCTTATCTTTGGCTGAAGGAATGTCAGAAAGGTTGGCCTTTAGAGCTTTGATCAACTTGTTCATGTTGTCGTCGTAACGAGTGTATGAAACGCATATCAATACCAGGTCAAAATAGAAGTGACCGTCATTCCATCTGGTCGGAATACGGTTCCCTCGATGTCATGCGGTTTAGGTGGTGGTGAAGACACGCTCCCCAATTCTCCTTCTCCATTTCCATAAATTTTCTTATAGGCACTCTCAAAAGATCTCGTTGAAGACAGCCTTCCCTTATCTTTTGAGTCCAAAACCCAATCCTTTGTCAAATCCAACAGTTTTCTCAGATGATTAGGATCCTCAAATTTATCTCCCCAATATTTTCTTGGGATCCATCCGTGTATCCAGTAAGACCATCCCCATGCAGGAATCTTTGCCATCGAAGGGAAATCAGAATACCAATTCAGCCATCTCTGTAATGGCTCCATCAAGTCTATGACATCTTTAAGGTCGCCTTCAGACAAGCTGTTTGATCTCTGGTATTTTATCAAAAACCCAGTCACGTCCTCATGACGCATTTCTAACGCATCCAAGGGTTGGAAATCTACATCCTCATAGTTGTATTGATCCCAGACAAAATCTGAAACCCAGTCTGTCTGAGTTGATTCATGATGATTATTGGATGGAAAAGGAATTATCTCTCCCATCAGCCCACTAGGTCCTCACCTAAAATATCAACCGCATGGACACCTGCCCATGGACCTGACATCCTCCAGACTCCGTTAAAGATCTCAAATAACTCGTCACAACCTTTAATTAACGTCCTCACCAGCTCAGCTTCCTCAGAAAAAATCTTCCTGAATACACTCATGTGATTCACTGGCTCGTCCACCAAATAAAGCTCTCCCAATTCCATCGCTGAAAAGTCCGATCGATTGTCTTCCTGGAAGAAAATTGGGTTGCTACGAAGCCAAAGGCTGAGGCCTCTCCAGTCTCTAACGATGTATGCACTCCCAGGCATCAGTCTTCATCATCTTCTCGGCAACATTCAATTCCCCATGGGAAAGATCTGATCTTCCCTGACCCATCTTCTACTGAGAATCGGTCGCTACCTTTCGACCACTCGAAACGACCTTCAAACCATCCCTCTTCTGATCTGACCTTAATGAAGGATCCACAAGGAACTCGGTCTTCACCAAGAGTTGGCTCGTAGTCGTAATCTCCAGTCACCTCTCTGATTTTTTTCATCAATGGGGTATCAGCCGTGAAGTGAACGGTTTTTAGAAATATTCGATCCATCTTAAGAAGCTCGTGGTGATAAGCTTTGTCGATATTCCCACCCCTCGATGGCAAGCACAATATACTTAGGTATCTTGTCTGGATCTCGAAGATAATTGACAATGGTTCTCTCCGTCACCCCAAGCTCTTCAGCCATTTGGGCATTCGTCAGATGAAAATCGTCTTTCCACTGCTTCAAACGGTCTCCACCCTCAACCTCTCCAGCTTGAGATTTAGCTAACCTGAAGAGGAAATCCCCAGCAACTCCAGCCTCACCATCTGGTGTATCCCATTCGATGGCCCCCCCGTACTCTTCGACACTGAGCTTTGCAAAGCAATGGTGCTTTCTGACGATCCGCATTCCCTTATTTTGAGAAATGAAGTCTTTTAGTCTTACGCTGTAGCGCTTGGGCGAGCCCTCAACCTCAAAAGTAATAATGACGGCTTCTCCTTCAGCGGGCATGGCATCAATTATTTTTGGGTAGTCCATCATCCGTTCAACTCCTTCCATTTTTCAATTAACAAACCCCGGTTATCTGCCGCCCACGTTAATGCCGTTTTGACGGATTGGCTTGAAAGCTCTCCGGCTAAGATCTCAAAATTCTCAATCGACAAGGATCCTCTCTCATCAGGGGTGAGGACATGAAAATGAGGTGGATTGTGGTCTCCGCTGTACATGCAGATCTTTAGATTTCCTTGGCGGAATAGGGTTGGCATATCGATATTTTACAGAAAAAATTTCTTTTAAAAGGGTAAAATTTTCTCTTCTGGTGAAAGACTGAGCATTTCCGTCTAGACGTATTTACCAAATGGTCCCTCAACGCCAAACGTCTTCATCGCACGAGATATTTGAACCGACCATGGGTCAACTCCTTCGGGAAGTCCGTTATCACAGGATTTGAGTTCCCATCGGTCATGAAGTTGTCCGCTTTCATGCAGTGTTGCAAACCTCATGGCCTTTGGCTCTCCACCAAAATGATCTTGACTAATGCGACGAACGTAGGCTGCAATATCATTTAATCCCAACCCCTCTGGTCGTATAGATTCGACGAGCCCATCAGAGCTCACCTCTGGACTGATCTGACAAAGATCCTTGATCTCATCTCTAGTCTGTTGAATCAGTTGTTCGTCTCGTGAAAATTCATCCTGCCCATTCTCTTGGGAATGGTAAAAGCTGAGGTGGTTATAAAGGTTACCCTTCATGTGGTCCAGTGAGTCCATGAGCTCCTGATCTTTAAAATCATGAGGATTAATATTCCTAAGGTTCTTATGGGTTTCTTCCCATACATCATCTTTCCATGACCAGTCCAAATCATCACTATCCATCGGTTCAAGTGGAAATTGGTAGCGCTTCAATTTCGCCACCAACAAAGTATGGGTTTGTGATTTCTTCCTGTGATGGTCTGACCATGCACTCTTGTGGGATTTTATATTCGCAATAGAAATTGACTCTATGAACTCTGGATCACCAACATTGAGGATCGAAATAGAAATCTCCCCCCTCACCCAGCCTCGTCGGACGAAATCCTGGTAAACTTTGGCATCTGGTCCATCTCCTCTGCGCTCGATCGCATGGAGCATCTCGTAATTCACCTGCTCATCAGAATCTAAAAAGTGATCCAGAAAGGTTCGACTACTATGAAGAATAAGCTCTTGATCTCCATTGATCGCCGACAAAAACATCGACCTTACTCGTCTTTCATGAGCGATGTTTTCGGCTTCCTCTTGTTCAGAATCAACCTTTAATTTATCTAGGTCTTTGAGGAAGCTATCGCTAAATTTAATCTGCATCGGGGCTCGCGAGTTGCCCATGGAGGATTCAAAATCGACTCTGTCGTTGTGCTTCTCCAATATCCTTCTCAAATTCTTATCTTCGCTCATCAACTTCAATCCAACATGAGCTCATAGTCACCTTTCACTTCATCTCTCTCCCATGGCCGCATCAAATTCTGACGTGCCTGGTACTCAACTCCCTCATCGCCGCAGCTCATAGCATCCTCTATGTAGTCTTTGAATTCTGGCTCAGCTAGAAGATTATCGTGGGCAGCAGCGAGGTAAATTTTACCAACCTCGGCATCAGAAACATCTGCCTTCCTAATGTGATAAACCAAGGATTCCTCCAGCTCATAAAATATACTGTTTGGCACATCTGAAGAAAGGCGAACTAGACCTCTCTTATTCTCAGATCTCAAAAACCCAATCTTCAATGCTGTCACCAATTTTATCACGTGGATATCTGATGGATGTGAGTTTACCGAAGGAACAAGGTCTAAGTAATTTTGAAGCCGTTTAAACTCGCTCTCAGTTGCTTCAATATTTATTTGAAATGTTCCTGACACCTATACTACCTCCTTGAATAGTGACACTATAGATATTATGATTCTAAAATGACACTATTCAAGAAGTTTTTAGAAAATAAGTGAACATCTCAAATCTGGAGAAATGAGGATCAATCAGATCAGAAGTCCCTTAGGGCTCCATTTTCAAAAAGGTCTCGCTTATTTTCATCCAGGTGAATCGTTTTGAAATTCACCTTAGATCCGAGAAAACCTTTTTTGAAATCCACAACGAGAACATTCAGCTTGTCTTTTCTGAAATCAAAGCTCCCCTCTCGCTTTGCCCTAACCTTTCCAAGGTATGCCTTAACCCAACCTGGATTTGATGATGGAACATATCTATGCTGACCGTCAGAGAATGGCATGTCGTAGTATTTTTCGCAAAGTCTTCTAGACAGGTAAGCCTTTCGTTGCTCGTTGGGGAGCGATAAAAAGAAGTCGTATTCATCTTCTTCAAAACGATCATGGAAGGGGCGAATAGCAAAAGGGTCCTTAAACCCTTTTAGGAAGACCCGAAGGTTTGATGGCTTGCCATCAGGGTTCTTGAAGTCGCCCATATTCTTTCTTTTCTCTGTTGGAAATTCGGGGTGGTCGACAGAGACGCCTGGGCCTGCGTACTTGATGTTGTACTTCCAAAAACTATCACCACTGCTATTGAGGTCTCGCAGTAGGTTCAAAGTTCTAGCCTCTAGAACAACACCTGTTTTCCTACTCACTTCCTTGATGGCAAAGCCCCACCTGGCATCAACTCTTCGGTTCGGACTGATCTTAAACCTCATTTTGGCATCCTTTTCTTGCAAAGGAAGGCCTTTGAACCATTGGTCCTGATTCTCAACGACAATTGGGTACTGAAAACCGGCGACTTGGACGTAACCACGATTCAGCACTCTAAAAAAGTCAGGAGTGAACTGCTTTTTAGAAAAGTCGTACTCTCCTATGTCTACCTTCGTCTCGTAAGTTATGCGATCAACGCTTTTTGAATTCGCCTCCTTGATCATCCTATCAACAATCCTTTGCTTCTCCCTATTAAACTCGAATTCATTGGATTTGATCCTTCGGTAGAAGTCGTTCGAGTATCGACCGTCAAAATTCACAAAGGCCAAGATGAGGTCATCGGGAATGATGGCTGGGTTCTGTTTCACGAGGTAAAAGATAATTCCGGCTTCCCCTAGCCCACGATAACTTGGATCATCTATGGATACCTTTCTTGTGGAAGCTGTAGACTGGGCCTGCAATATCCGATACTCAGAAATCGACATTTTGTCTTCGATTTTGAGAGTTGGTCCTTCCACTTTTACCTGGGCAGTCTCCGTCTTCGCCCCAGACTGGGCTGTGTAGGCCTCAATGATGCTATCAGGGACCTTCTCATTTTTCATTTTGATGAGATCTTCAACACTCGGCTGACCATCTGGGCCATCGATACGAATCATATTGACGATAGCATCTTGCTTCAACCCAGCTTTATGGAGTTGAATGACTTCATCGATGTTGATGGCTAAGAGAGCCGATGTTGACCAAGAAAAAACGGCTAATCCAATTTTTAAAGTTCTCATAATTTTCTCCTAAAATGAGACAAGGGACACCGAGGCTCCATTGCACTCAACGAAGGCACCGCCAAGCGCCCATCAGTCATGCAATTTCACAGCCACCGATGCCCCCGTCTCCGGAGACACCAGCAGTCTGGAAAGCGATAGCTGACTGATTGAACTTTGGCGGTTTTTCGTTGTTGCTAACGGCTTCCGACCACTGAGGTCAGATGTCTCTATTTTTTATTCCCTAGTTATTCTCCTCGATGTGAATTTTAAATATTCTACTCATATCTTCCTCTTTCGGCGACTTTATAAACCGCCTCTTTAGATTTTTTCCTGGCCATGTCAGTGAGACGGTAACAAAACGATGTCCATTTCCACGATCTTATGATCTTAGCCAAGTTTTTTCCTTAAAACGTACAGCCCCTCATAATAATCATCATCGATTTGATATCTCATAGAAATTTTTTGATCTGGAGAGACTTCAATTCCCTTTTTTTTGGTTTCCTCTAGATTCATATCTTCGACGAATAAATCTCCACATCGAAAAAACCAAGCTGTGTTTTTATTTTTACAAAGCATGACTTTTCCATGATCTGCTCTCACTTCGGCAACGCATCTATCTCCAGCTTCCAATTTAAACGGAAGGGTTTCAATCTGCCCCTCACCTTCAACGTAATATCCTTGGCTGACCATATAAGATTCTAATTTTTTTTCTGCCGATACTGCCCTTGAAAAGGCCCTATCTCGTTCTTTCTTTTTCTTTTCGTTGTCTCGTATCAAAATTTTATTTCTTTCTTTTAATGTCAGATTTTCTTTCCTTAAATTTTCTATTTCATTGACATTATTTCGATCATATGGACTACAACCAGCAAAGTAAAGTTCTTTATCATGCTTGGTTTTTACACCAACAAAATGGGTATCTTTCTTCTCATCTTCCCAATGAGAAATACGCTCAAGCCCAGCATAATTGTCTCTTTCAATCTCCGATAAATCAGACTTATAATCCTTAATTTGAGTTTCCAAAGATCTAGCATATCGCCTAGTATCATCTTTTTCATTTTCCAGAAAAAGTAGAGCTTTAGCCATCTCTTCTTTTACCTTTTTCTGGTTCATAAAACCTAGGTCTGAAATCCCAAATCTATTTAAAACCTCTTCATAATTTTCACTCATTTCAAATAAACTTCCGTAATATCAGCTCTAACATGTCCGATGTCTAAGGACGTTGCAGACAAAGCTTGGTGAGTCCCGTACCCCATTTCAATGATACTGTTAAAACGATTTTGTACCCATGAATGCCTAAAGTCATGAGTACCAGTGTACCGTTGGCCTGCAACTAGAGCAGCCTCCCTAACTGCGTTTGTATAAGTCGTTTTTGCTACCTTGAAAAGTCCATTGTCAGTAGCCTTTCTTAGCTCTGCGTAAGTGCCTTTATTAAGGTAGATCTCTCTCCATTTTCCACCCTTGCCTTGTATTTTGACAACTCCAACTTCACGGCCTCCAAAGGGGTCCTTACCACTTCCCCTTAGTTGATCTGGTTTTATATGGGTAATCTCTGAAATTCTTGCACCTGATTCACATTGAATTTTTGCTGCTAAAACAAGGTCTTGTCTATCATTTCTGATGTTATTTACAACTTCATTTGGATTAGAAAAACCTCTACCTTCAATAGCGTTATTCAGCTTATCATGATTGACTTGAGCTTTAGCTACATTACGAACATTAGATACCTTACCCTCCCAGTTGTAGGTCTTTCCAGTTTTATTTTCATCGGCATATCTTTGTAAAGCATAGCTCATTTTAAGAACAGCAGAGGAGACTTTTCTGACATTTTTTATGCTATTAGAACGCCGAAGTTGATCTTGCATAAATGATTTAACGATCTTTCCAGATATATTTTCAATATCCTTAACCCCCTTATCACGTGCAAAATTAGCTAGGCTTACCCACGTTTTTTCATAAGTATCTGACGTCCCATAACTATTGATTCCAGTTTTTTTTGCAACATCAGTGAATGTCTTGGCACCTTCGGACCTGGCCTCCTTTTTTGCCAAATCCCTAGACTCTCCAATCTCATTCATCGTGAGATTGAAAAGGCGACTGATCTGCTTTTCAGTGGTTCCCCACATCAGATTTCATCTCTCTTAAACAACTACTGCCGACAGAATGTCAAAAAACATTCGCCCAGGGCAAGTACCCTGGAGATGTCTACGGCTGGCAAACCGACCTTCTTTAGCATTTGGTCTCGCTTTGTTCCATGGCCTGAAACTGGCTTTCTTTGGTGTTTTTTCGCTTCGTTCAAATACCGGGAATGTTGTCTCACTCGATCGATATTCTAAGGTCTTTACGCGACCATCGCCTGTCTTACACGTAACGTAGGATTCCGTTCCGGTTTGCGCCTTTGTCATTGGTTTTACCTCCATAATGACTAGTTGAGAAGATTCACTGGGGGCAACATCCCAGTTTGCTTTACCGCTAAGCGGTACTTTGCCGCGGTCTTTATTTTCGAGTTGCTTCAATGGCGGACATCATTGATTCAACCTTACGGCTCGTTCGACTGAACACACCTCCTAGTAGAGCCGCCCTCCGCAATCAACGCCAAGCGTTGATTGCGGAGGACCATAGGAAATGCTCTTGGCTCCTGATTATTTTAACATAGGAGAGCCATACCCATCACCACATGAAATGTGGCCAACACATGTCCACATAATAGTCGGGCCTTCAGGCCCGTCAATACAAAATAGCTCGCATACCTCGCTTTCCCTGTAGATATACAACAGGGAAAGCGAGTCCCGTAAAATATATCAATAATGACCATTAAGGTCATTATTGATAACGGTTTTAGTTAACTATTATTGTTACCAATGAAAGTTAACACAAATCTCTCCTATGGACTCGGTGGCCAGCGTTGGTCAAAAGTCGCTCCGCTCCCAATGACCAACGCTAACTCACCTCTCCCCATTGTCGAGGAAAAGACTCATGACTCGATCTAACGATCTCGCATTCGTCTATCATCATTCGAAGGTTCATCCTGGAGATGAACCTTCTCTGCTGAGATGGTATGCCAGTCTCGACCCAGAGTCGAGGCTAGAAATCTGGAAATCATCAGCCCAAGTTATGAACAAGTGGATGCGGTTGAAAGATTTTCAACCGCATGACATCATCAACCTCCAATACTCTTCCCTAATTTATTCCATAAACTTGGAACAAAAAAAAGAGAAGTCTTTACGAAGAAAAATTGGTTGGAAAGGTGATGATCCAGATGGAAAAATTCTTGATCCAAAAGCTGTCGCTCTTGGATCAAGAAAGAAGAGGAAATCAAAGCTGAAGGATAATATTGATAACAGGCTAATGCTTGAACTTCAAGCATTCCGTCATAGCGAAAAACCCAAGATTGGTTTCAGGAGGATGGCTAGATATGTTAAGGAGGCAATTAAAAAGGAAGTTTCACACGTTTATCTTCAGAAGATTTACGAGGAAAAATTCGGAAAAGACTAGATCACTAGCTAATGGCATTTTTCTTAGAATTATGGCTCTTAAACTTTGAATGAGAAAGTGTGCAGTCGATCAATGTTTCCAATATCTCTGAATCACTCACTTTTTCCTTATTTGAAACCTTCTTAATGGTTTCCTTGACCTGATGATATCCGTCTAAATACTCTCCACTAATTTGAGCTGAAAACTTTTTCTTATCAGAAGAGGTTTTTCCTTTATCGAATGGGTCTTTCGTCATGAGATTATTTTAAAGAAAGTTCAGCAGATCCTACCAAAATCACCTCATTCTTCAACCGTCATCACAGGGGAACCTAGGTTCCCCTAGATCCTACGGATCTTACACCTCCTGCTTAAGAGGAAAATTCTTTATGTGATGCTAATCGGTAGCTCGTACTTCTCCCACCACCATCATTTTTGATTAGAATTTTTTTCTGCATCATGTCCTGAATATCTCGGATTGCTGTTTCCTTTGAACATTTTGCCATTCGAGAGTACTTTGAGCTGGTCAAATATCCTTCGAAGTCATCCAAAAGCTTATTGATTATTTTTTTCTGCCTTTCGCTCACTGGAAATTGATTAACAAACTCCCAAACCTTGGCTTTTTCTAAAACCAGCTCCAGATTTTTTTCTGAAGAATCTATGGCCCTATTTAAGCAACCCAAAAACCACTGAACCCAGGGAGTAATATCCATACCAGATTTCTGAGCCGATTCGAGCTGGTTGTAATATTCCTTCCTCTCAGAAAAAATTTGAGAAGACATACTGTAAAATCGGTCTTCCGATTGATCTGACCTTGCCAATTCCATTTCAGCAATCGCCCTCCCGATTCTCCCATTTCCATCATCGAAAGGATGGATCGTCACGAACCAAAAATGAGCTACAGCTGCTCGGGTGAGAGGTTCTTCATTTTTTATGTCGTTGAACCATTTGAAGAAACTTTGCATTTCACTTGGCACCTTCTCAGCAGCAGGGGCTTCATAGTGGACCTGTTCCTTTCCCATCGCACCGGAAACCACCTGCATAGGACCATCCTCGTCGGTTCGCCATTTCCCAACGTTGATCCCATAGGGAACCAGTTTCCCTTTAGGGAAAAGACATCGATGCCAGGAAAACAAGCGATTCTCGTCTAATGGTTTCTGGAATTTTCTAGTCGCATCAAGCATCAACTCCACTACTCCATCAACTTCTCTGGTGCTATTTTCTTTCAGGCCCGAAACCTTAATTCCAAGCTTTCTAGCAATCGATGACCTCACCTGATCAGTATTAAGGTTCTCTCCTTCGATGGAAGAAGTCTTCACGACCTCTTCTGTCAAAGCTGTGAGAAAAGCCTGGTTCTTAAAGTCAAAACCAAGGGACTCCATTCTCCCAAGAAGTTTGCCTTGTTTGTGGCGAACTTCGGAGCAATGCCTTGAAATGGATTTCGTATCCCAAGTCAACTTTGGCCAATCAGGATTTTCATGAAGATAACTCATGGACTGATTGTGTCTTGGTTCAAATGCCGTCAAATATTCGTGTCATATAAAGACACGAATATTTTTTTATTCCTGTCTTTTCTTCTAACCAAGTTAATTTGCAATCCGTAGAGGAAGATGATTCCTTGGTTAGAAGAAATAACTCGATTGCCTCATGGTATTTTAGCTATCTAAGGCCAAAATTGGCCACGTATGGCCTTTCGGAGTCATCTTTCGACTGCATATCCACTTAACAGATTCAATCCCTCAGAATCTCAAATATGGCTTTTTAAACAAATGATAACAAAACGCAGGTTGAGTTATCCATCTTGCCACTCCACGGAATCTTAAGCACAAGGTGCAGGACATCTCATTCGCCAACCCAAAAAGCTAGCAGAGCCCAGAGGGCGCCTCGGGCTATCCAATGATCGCAGGCTAAATCCAATGGATGGAAAAGGTAGTAATGGAGAGCAATCCAAGTTAATTTCTTTTCTATAAAGAACGGCCGGAGGCCGCAAAAAGCTTCGCCATCGCTAAACACACCCGTGCGGGGTGAATTCGGCCAAGGGCCGAAGAGGGGCCTCTCCCTAGGGGACGTGAATTGTCTGGCGTCCGAGCTTGCTCGGCCGAGGGGGGGGGCCCGTAGGGGGGGAGCAGAGCTCCCCTCACGTATGTGTGGAGGTATTTTAGAAAAACCTTCTTTCTTCTTGTTTAATATATTTAATCTTGTTTCGCGCGCGCGCGAACTATATAGGTTCGCGAGACAAATGCCCCTATAAGTGAGACATTTACCTGTTGAAACGAGACACTTACCTGTTGAAACGAGACACTTACCTTAAAAACGAGACACTTATTTTTTATGAGTCTCGCTCAGGGCTGGTCATCGAACTTATTATTTATCACGTTGTGTTTCAGTGTTTTATTTTTAAACATGAGCTTTGTTCATCCTGCCTTATCATTTCTGGAAGAGTAAGGTTGCTCTAAACGAGACACTTACCTTAAAAACGAGACAAGCATTAATTTAAGTCTCGTTTAGCCGAGGGCAGGTTTTGAGGAAGCATAAGAATGATAACCAATATTAATGAATGATTGTCTTCTTAAAAAATCACTAAAGAGACACTTGTCAATGAGACGTCTCGATTAATTTTGTCTCGATGGGATTGGTCAAAAAGGATAAGCACGGCTTTAAAGTTCGTAAGAGCAACGATCTCGTAGAAGCGAAGTTTAAACTTCCCTTGATTGAGCAACGAATACTAGCTATTTGTATCTCAAAAATCAATCCAACGAAGGAGAGCTTAGAAAACCCTTATCGCTTTTCCGTTGATGAGTACTGTGAATTAACCTCTTCTGACCCTAGGGGAATGCACGAAACAATCAGGAATGCTGTCGACAGTCTTAAAAGCAGAAACCTATCCAAATACGATCCAGACTTAAAGAGGGAAAGGATCTATGGCTGGTTAGATAAAGCCGATATTTGGGACAATGGCAAAGTGGACATCTACATCCACCCAGAGTTAGCCAGTGATCTTTTAGCCAAGAAGCAGTATGCCGAGTACGTTCTAAAGAACTGCATGAACTTTTCTTCAAAATATACCCTTAGATTTTTTGAGCTTTTTCGTAGCTGGTCCTACTTAGGGAGAAAGCAGGTCGAAATCACAAACCTCAGAGAAATGATTGGTATTGATGAAGGTGAATATATTCGCTATACCGATTTTAAGAAAAGGGTAATCGGGAAATCCCTATCCGAGATAAATGAAAAGACAGAGCTTAATATAGAAATCCATGAATTCCGAAAAAATCGAAAAGTTTCAATCGTCGAATTTGTCATCTCGTCAAGTGCTCCAAGTTTGAAAAAAGTTAGAGAAAATGAAAAAAGAGTATCTTCAGAAAGTGTTCCTAAGATTGACGAATATTTGAACCAAAGCGAAGAAGACAAAGTTATAGAAAAAATGGCAAAGTTTGGGGTTGGCGCAACAGTCAGTCTGAAGTTAATTCAAGATTTTGGCCTTGAAAAAGTCTCTGATGGAATCAAAGAAGCGGATGCTGATTTTAAGTTGGGGAAGGTTAAAGAAGGGGTAAGTCTTGCGGGAGTTATCATCAATAAAATCAAAGATCCTACACCATCTTCAGCTCCAGGACATTTAGTCACCACAGCAGAAGACCTTGAATCTCGGAGGTCCGTTTTACTTGAATGGTGCAACAGAGAACAGTTTGATTACGAGCCTTACCATTACGAAGGTAATTTTACTGGTGTTCAGATTAGTGGAAAGGTTATCAACTTTATGAACCCTGATTTTCAAGAAGAATTTTTGGGAACTAAAACAATATGAAAATTGCTGTTGTTGCAGGAAAAGGTGGAACGGGAAAAACGACTATTTCGACCCAGCTTGCTGCTGTATTTGCAAGCTCAGGGGTAAAAACAACTGTCGTTGACCTAGACCCCCAAGCAGATTCTACTTTTGCACTAGGGGGCGATTTCGAGATGCCCGGCATAGTAGAAATGTTAACGGGGAAAAGTTATCAACCGCAGTCCGTATCTGAAAACCTATGGCTTATCTCTGGCTCAGATGATGTCCAAGGACACGCTGTCTCAAGGCTAGCTCCGGAAGGTCTCTTTGATGCGGTTGGGGATGTAAAAGAAGATGTTTTCATTTTTGACTGCCCTCCAAAGATGGAGCACATCGAGAGGCTCGCCTTAATCGCTGCCGATGTGGCTCTCCTGGCCATCAATGCTCATCCTTTTGCCGTAAAAGGTGCCGGGGGACTTATTGCTGAAATAAATGATCGTATCGATAAAGGAAGGATAGGAGCAAAAAGGGTCGGTATCGTCATGAGTCAATTGGACAAGAGGCGTAGTCTAGACAAAGACCTGCCGGATCGACTTCTAGAAATGTTTCCTGAAGTACCACTTTTCCCCGTCAGAACCGACACAGCACTCAGTTCTGCTACTGCAATGCAAATCCCAATAACCGAATACGCCCCTAATACAAAGGCTGTCGAAGACCTCTGTCGTATCAAAGAATGGATCAATGGCAACTAAAAAAGGAGAGGTTCAATGGGGAAAGGCGAAAGCTACAGGTGAACGCGCTTCCAAGACTGATGATGACAGGGATAAATCTCGATCTATGTCTGCAGAAGCCAGGGACTCTAGGCGCCCTCCTAAGTCAATAAAATCTAGAGCACAAGGCAATACACGTGACCTAGACCCTCTTCACTTGATTGATCTTGCTGAATCTATCGAGGCAATTGGTCTACTTTCCCCAATAGCCATCGATAAAAATAATCTTCTTATTGCAGGAGAGCATCGATTATTTGCATGCCAACTACTTTGCATCGATAATCCAGATGATCGATGCAAGCATTGGGACCAAATCAAAACAACATCTTCCAAGCAAATAAAAACCAGTCAAAAAGAAAAAGATGCGAGGGAAAGGGTCGCCCAGCTTGATCATAGTTCTTTCAAAAATCGTTATCAAGACTTGGAGATACCTGTTGTAGTGCTTCCATTTGACTCTCAAAAGGATCGAGAAAGGGCTATTCTTTCTGAAACAGCTGAGAACGAAAAACGTCAAAATTACACAAAGGGAGAAATCTTAGGTCTTGCTGACAAGCTCAGAGAGGCTGGTTATATCGAGAGGCCAGGTCGACCAAAATCTGGTGAAAAATCATTGAAAACAGCACTCACTGTCATCTCAGGAAAAAGCTGGAGGCAAATTTGTCGAGACATGGAGAGCGATAAAACTATGACACATGACATAGTTTCCGAAGAACAAAAGGAGTTGGAGAAGCTGAATAAAAACCTTTCGAGATTCGCAGTGAAATTTCCGCAGCATACTTTATCTGGGTCTATTTTGAATTTAAATAAAAAAATCATTGCTTGCGTTGATGAAATCAGCCAAACAACTTCCGATAAGTAGATTTATGAATCAGAAAATTGAGTGGCAGTTTGGAAGTCTGATCACAAACACCTGTTGTCTGTAATCAGACACTCAGCCTAGCTTAGACGGATTTTCTAGCTAAAACACTAGGCACACCGATTACTAACTGACCATAACATTTCCATGTATGATGTAGTGCTGATGAAGCTCAACTTTAAGATACTAGTCACACTATCGATTTTATTAACTACATTATCGCATCTTTACGCTCGAAACATCGATCCTTTTAATCCAATGTGTCCCGTTTATACAGATGAGCCTTCTGAACGGGAAATCAAGGTTGACCATAAAGGAAAACCTGTCTATTTCTGCTGTAAAAAGTGCATCAGGAAGTTCCAAGAGAGTCCTGAAAAGTTCGCAAAGAACATCGTATATCAGCAAAAGCGTGATGATGTAGGGCATGATAGAGAACATGACCACGCCTTGCACCATGGCCAAGGGGCCCTAAGCCTGCTTGGAAAGTTCCATCCTGCCATTATTCATTTTCCAATTGCAGGTATCTTTTTTGCTTTCTTTCTACAGATGCTAGCTCACGTAAAAAATAATGATGAACTTCATCAGTCCATTAAACTCATCCTCATACTGACAACTGCATTCACTTTTTTGGCAGGAGTTTCCGGATGGATCAACGCTTCCGGACAGGGTCTGGATAGCCCAGACATTGAGGGCATAAACTTACATCGCTGGTTTGGAATATCGACGAGTGTTTCCATTTTGCTGTGTACTCTTTTACAAAGAAAAGATGATCACAAGAACTCCCTCCCTTATGGCCTATATATTGGACTTCTAATTATTTCGGTAATTCTCGCGAGCATCACAGGTCATCTGGGTGGGATCTTGGTTTTTGGAGAGCAGTATTTCCAGGTCTAATGAGGACTTATCAGAAGATATCACTAGCCCTGATCAGCCTTGTCTGCATTTTTGGTCATTTTTTCAGCCCACCATCATGGGTTTTTGCCCATGAATTCCTTTTCAAACTAACCTATGTGCCCATTGTACTGTCCGCTATCTGGGTTGGAAGGTGGTTTTCTCTCCAGCTCACAACACTTTTCTGTTTGGCTTATGTTTTTCATATTTTCATTCAACTCTATCATCATCCAGCCCATCATCATATTTTTTCTATTGCTTTGGAGCTAGGGGTTTACTTTGTCGTGGCGTGGCTGACAGGTTCCCTGAGCGATCATCAGAAGAGTGTCTCTGAAAGGCTTTCAGCAGCTTATAGGGACTTAAGAGAAAAAACAAAATCTCTGGTTGAGTTTGAGGAACAGGCCAAGAAAAGCGAAAGGTTACGCACGATGGGAGAACTGGCTGGAACGGTCGCTCACGAAATCAGGACACCCTTGAGCGGAATCCAAGGGGCTGTTGAAATCATCACATCGGAGAGCACCAGTGATGAAACGAAAGAAAAGTTTTCTAAAACCGTCTTTAAAGAAGTGGAACGGATCAATGGAGTCGTTGAGAATTTTCTCAAATTGGGTAAGGATGAAAAGCCTGAAAAGGAAGAGTTCAACTTGAGAGAATTTGTTGATGAGAGTACCACACTATTGGAACCTGTTTTAAAAAAGAATAAAATTCGATTGGAAGTCGATGTCGATAAGACATTAAACGTCTTCAGTCACAAAAACCAACTCAAACAGATCGTTATTAATCTGGTCATGAATGCTTATCACGCTTGTCGTCAACATGAGGGGGTCATACGGATCTATTCAGATGATCCTTGTGATAGCCTTATGATAACAGACAATGGCTGTGGGATTGCAGAGGATTTCAAAGAAAGGCTATTTCATCCCTTCGAGAGCAATCGAGCGAACGGGAACGGCTTGGGACTATACCTATCTCGAAACATTATGAAATCTCTAGGGGGTGATCTTAGTTTGCTTGAAAGCGAACCAGGGAATACCACTTTTCAGATCTTATGGAAAGGAACAGACAAATGAACGCCAATAAAATTACCTTGGTGGAAGATGACGAAACCCTCTTGGAGATCGCTAAGCATCACTTAAAAGAAGCTGGATACAAGGTGGAGTCTTACATTTCAGGAGAAGAAGCTTTAGATAATCTCAAAAATGATCGACCGGACCTCATCTTAACAGATCTGATTTTAGATGGAAACATGAACGGCGACGAGCTCCTTTTCAAAATCAGAGAAACTAACCAAGCTCTTCCCTTGATTTTGATGACAGCCAACGGTAGCGTTGAGTCAGCTGTAGCATGTCTAAGAGCAGGTGCCTGGACTTACCTGACCAAACCCTTCCATTGGGATGAAATGTTAGTCGAGATAAAAAAGGCCTTGCGATTGAATGCCCTCGAAGAGGAGAATAGAAAGCTTAAGATCATGGTAGGCTCGTACAATGATTACGACGGAATTATTGGTGATTCTTCAGCAATGGTTGAGCTTAAGAAACAGCTCCCCCGAATCGCCGGAAGCGATGCACCCACCCTAATCAGGGGTGAGAGTGGAACAGGGAAGGAAAAGGTGGCCAGAGCACTTCATATGAATAGCGATAGGAAAAATGGACCTTTCGTTGCTGTTAACTGTGGAGCCATCGTGAAAGAGCTAGCCGAATCTGAACTTTTTGGACACTCCAAAGGTGCTTTTACAGGTGCTCATCAAGATAAGAAAGGATACTTCAGGGAAGCCCAGGGCGGCACACTTTTTCTAGATGAAATTGGAGAACTACCCTTAAATCTTCAGGTGAAGCTGTTGAGGGTTTTGCAAGAAAAAGAGGTCACTCCTGTTGGTGAATCGAAATCAACTCCACTCGACGTTAGATTCATTTCTGCGACGAACGTGGATCTGGAGGAAGGCATTCGTAGTGGAGACTTCAGAGAGGACCTCTATTATCGAATCTCCGTTTTGCCCATAGAGTTACCGCCACTTCGGGAACGACACGGAGATATCCCAGTTCTGATTCAATATTTTCTGAGTCAACTCGATTACCATGGCGTTGGTATGAGTCAAGGTTTCTGGGAGGAGATCGGACTTCACACTTGGCCGGGCAATATCCGGGAGTTAGAAAACTTCGTCAAAAGATTCTCTGTGATGATTCCTCCAGATACGAGATGGACCGGTGGGCATGCTAAAGAATTTATTTCCCAGAAAAAGCCCATAGCTTGTATTCCCTATGAGATTCCTGATGAGGGGTTGCATTTAGACTCACTGATGAGGAAGTTGGTTCAGTCAGCCCTTCATAAAACCAGCGGCAACCAATCCAAAGCGGCCAAAATGTTGGGTATCTCGAGATCGGCCCTGATTTACAGAATGCAAAAATTCGAGATAACAGATTAAATCTTTTGACTGTTTAAAAACAAACACTGTTTGGAGGTTATCAGACAAAAGCCTTCTTATTCACATTACACAGACCATGTTTTCATAGGATTTTTTTGGCATAGTTTTTGATAAATAGACACCATATTTCCATTTCAAAGGTTAAACATGAAAGCATTCGTTGTATTTTCCCTCGTGGCTTTGACGGCCTTCGCCCTAGTGGGATGTGATAGCGCTCAGTCAAATAGCTCTTCGAGCAATAACTCTAGTTCCCATTCTGGACATCATCATTGATCATTTACCAAAACTACTAAGGAGACGAATATGTTAATAAGGAAAATTATCCCCTTGGCCCTGCTGGCCTTGGTCGCATTCACCAATAACTTAATGGCGAGCGGTTCTCATTCTCATGGGAGTTCCCATGGCAAAGAAGGAACCAAACATGCAGCAACGACCAAGGGCACCCAGAAAGTCTGCCCTATTCGCAAGGAAGCCATTGATCCTGATGTCTTTATTGAATATCAAGGTCAAAAAGTCTATTTTTGCTGCCCTGGCTGCGACAAGAAATTCTTGAAAGATGCTGAACTCTACTTCGGACAAATGAAAGAACGCGGTGAAGTTGCTGAAAATATTCAAACAGTTTGCCCGGTTAGTGGAGATAAACTAGACGAAGACAAGGTCTCATTGACTCTTCCTGGCCGAAAGATCAATTTCTGTTGCAAGAAGTGTGTTCGTCAGTTCAAAAAAGACAAAGCTAAATACATCAAGAATCTCAATAATAAAGTTGAGTCAAAAGAAGGAAATGAACACAAAGGCCACGACCACTCTGGACATCATCACTGATTCTTAACTTTTTTCAACGATAGACGACTTCCAATGCCATCACTCATCTCAAAGCCACTTTTCAGCTCAAGAAACCTTCTCCTTTCAATGGGAGCCTTCTTGAGCCTGATTCCAGTGATGGGTGAACTCATAGCAGGTGAAGAAGTCCGATATCACTATCAAGAACTGGAAGAACTGGCTTTGGCCAACAACTCCGATCTGAAGGTAGACTTCCAGAACTGGCGAGCAACTGTGGCGAAGGTCAGGGTTGCTCGCTCACTACCAGACCCCCAGATCTCTTACACGGAGTTTCTCGAAGAAGTTCAAACACGCGTAGGTCCCCAGCGCAGAAAAGTAAGCTTGATGCAAATGTTTCCTTGGTTTGGAACTCTAGATTTACGAAAAGATGCGGCCTTAGCCAAAGCAGATGCGATGGCTAAGAAAATTGAGAGTCGAGGATTATCAATCATAGAAGCCCTTCAGGTCAGTGTAGCAGATCTTATTCTTCTGGATAAGAAGATATCCATCAATCGTGAGCACCTTCAGATCCTGAGTTCCCTAGAAGTTTCTAGAAGGGGCAGTGTGTCTGCTGGAAGAGCACACCTTTCCAACGTATTGAGGATTCAGGTAGAGATTGAAGTCCTCAAAGACCAGATCAAGACCTTGGTGTCATTACGGCAGCCTTTGGCACAGAAGTTGGAAAGAGTGATCGGAACAAGACTTCAAAAAGCATTGCCGATCACGTGGCCATCGACACCCATCGCCTTATCCCATGAAGATATGGAGCGTCTGTTTCAAAAAAGTCATCCCGCTTGGTTGGCAAACCAGCACGCTCTCTCCGCGGCCGATGCCGAACTCAACTTGGCCAAGAAGAAGAATAAACCGGATATAGGTTTAGGATTTTCCTGGATCGATACTGGACCAGCAGCCATGCCCAACACTGCAGGTAGCGGAAGCGATCCACTTGCCGTGACAATCTCCATGAATATTCCACTCTGGCGGGGAAAAATCAACAGCGAAATCGAAAGTCGATTACATCAACGTACCGCTGTCGAAGGTCAATTTCAAACTCTGCTTCAAGACTATCGAGTCAGGATCAAAGAAGCTCTATTTAGAAAAGAGGACTCAGAAAGGAAGATCATCCTCTACCGAGACCAACTACTTCCCAAGGCTCTTGATGCCTACGAAGCCTCCAAAAAAGGTCATGCATCGAGCCAGGTCTCATTTCAAAATGTATTGGATGCTGAACGGATTCTTTTGCGTTTCGCCCTCGAACTTGAAACAGCCCATCGCGATCATTCCGTTGCCAAGGCCAATATCGCAAAATTGGTGGGCCTAAACTCAAAATAATCTTATCAATAGGAGACTCCATGTTTACCTTTTCCAAACCAAAGTTTTTTTCGGTTGTTGTATCTTTTCTGATTGTCGGAGTACTTATCGGGCGATTCTCGGCTCCTAAAGATCAACACGATCATTCCGGTCATGAACAAGCTGAAGGCACAGTTGCGAAGAGTGAAACGCCAACCACATGGACCTGTTCCATGCATCCCCAAATCAAGTTACCAAAAAAGGGAAAGTGCCCCATCTGTTTCATGGACCTCATTGCTCTCACTAGCTCAAGTGGAGAAGAAGGGCCAAGAGAACTTAGGATGTCCGAGGCCGCCTTGGCTTTGGCTGAAATTGAAACGACGGAAGTGAAAAGAGAAGAAGCCAGCGTGAAGACTGACCTGGTAGGAAAAATCGTCATTGATACGACAAAAGTTCAGGACATTGCTCTTCTCGCAGAAGGAGAGATCCGAAAACTATTTGTCAGCTATGAGGGCATCTCCGTAAAAAAGGGGGATCATCTCGCTGAGATCTACAGTCCGGAAGTCTATGCTGCTGGTCAGGACTACCTAGTTGCTTTGGGAAGTCCCACTGTTCATCGTGACCTGATCGTCTCCTCTCTCAAGAAACTAAAGCTTCTTGCCGTTCCTCAGGATTATATCGAAACCGTTGAAAAGAATCGAGAGGTTCCTGAAACCTACACGCTCAAAAGTCCTTCCGATGGATTTGTAAGAATGATTAAGGGTTATCAGGGCATGTGGCTAAAAAAAGGAGAAATGTTGCTCAGGGTTGTCGACATGAGTACCTTATGGGCCAATTTGGATGCCTATGAGTCTGATCTAGCCTGGATCAGGTATGGACAGAATCTTTCCATTCAGGCAGAGGCCATTCCAGGGAAGACCTTCGAGGGAATGATCACCTACATTCCTCCCGAATTGGACAACCGTACCAGAACGGTGAAAGTTAGGGTCAACGTGCCCAACCCAGAATTTGAACTAAAACCAGGTATGTTTGTTTCTGCTCTTCTTGAATCGAAGGTCAGTTCAAAAGGAAGTGTCATCGCCGAAGATCTCCAGGGAAAATGGATCAGTCCCATGCACCCCGAGATCATCAAGGATAGCCCCGGTTCTTGCGACGTTTGTGGCATGGACCTCGTCAAGGCCGAAGAATTGGGGTATGGTCAAGCACAGCCGTCTCTTCATCCCCTTCTTATTCCAGCAAGTTCTGTATTAATAACCGGAAAGAGAGCTGTTGTCTACATTCGTAAGCCGGGAAATGCTCCTGTTTTTGAGGGAAGAGAAATCGTTATCGGTCCCCGTGCCGGTCACCTCTATGTGGTGCTAGAAGGGTTGAAGGAAGGGGAATTAATTGTCACCAAGGGCAACTTTAAAATAGATTCCGCTTTGCAGATTCAAGCCAAGCCTTCGATGATGAGTATGGAGGGCGGGGAGTCTCTCCTTCAAAGACCCAATCAGGCGGAGTTGATCCTTATCAATAATCAGGCTCTCAAGGAATCCACCGTTGATTTTATCGATATTTACCTAGAGATTCAGAATAAGTTGACGATAGATGATTTTTCTGAGGTGACAGATTTGGCTTCTGAGCTCAAGGGAGAACTGGAGTATTTTGACTACACGGAACTCAGTCCCAAAGAGTTAGAACAGTTGAATATGGTTTTGGATGCCCTTAAGAAAAGTATGGAACATCTTCACCATTACCGAGATATAGAGAGTTTTAGAAAGGGCTACAAGAAAGTCAGCAACGAGATCCTTTCAATGATCAAACTAACGGGCCATGCAAAAGAAGGTTTACATCATATGTACTGCTCCATGGCTGATGGTCATTGGATTCAGGACAACAAGAAACTTCTCAATCCCTACTATGGCCAAAGTATGCTTCGATGCGGGGATGTAAAAGAAAGCCTTCCTATAACACCTATTGCTGAATAGATAGGGAGTTAACGAAGCATGAAAAACAATATTAACCCAAAGGGTCCCTTGGATAATCTTATCTACTTCTGCTTGCATAACAAGCTGATCGTAGGAATCCTTCTTGTTTTCACTTGTTTATGGGGCGTGATGGTCGCTCCATTTGACTGGGATATCCCTGGGCTCATTAGAGATCCAGTTCCTGTAGACGCCATTCCAGATATTGGAGAAAACCAACAGATCGTTTTTACCCAATGGATGGGACGATCACCACAAGACGTGGAAGATCAAATTTCATACCCCTTAACCGTTGCCTTATTGGGCATCCCAGGGGTGAAAACCGTTCGAACCTACTCCTTTTTTGGATTCTCTAGCATTTACGTCATCTTTAAAGAAGACGTCGAGTTCTATTGGTCTAGGACGAGGGTGATTGAGAAACTCAACAGTCTTCCTCCTGGAACTTTACCCGATGGAGTACAGCCAAGTTTGGGACCAGATGCCACAGCTCTTGGACAAGTTTTTTGGTACACCTTAGAGGGTAGAGATGAAAATGGCAACCCAACTGGAGGGTGGAACCTCGACGAATTAAGAAGCATTCAAGATTGGCAGGTACGGTACAGTTTGCTAGCTGCCGACGGCATTGCTGAAGTCGCGTCTGTCGGGGGACATGTCAAAGAGTATCAGATCGATGTAGACCCTGATGCGATGCGAGCCCATAACGTTACCGTAGGTGAGATCTACAAAGCAATAAAAATGTCAAATATCGATGTTGGTGCTAGGAGCATCGACATCAATGGTGCTGAGTATGTCATAAGAGGTCTTGGCTTTGTTAAGAATCTAGACGATATCCGAAACACGGTGATAAAAAGTAATAATCATGTGCCCATCACTGTAGATCAAATTGCTAAAGTTTCCTATGGCCCAGCTCTACGACGGGGAGCTTTGGATAAGAGTGGAGCAGAGGCCGTTGGTGGTGTTGCTGTTGTAAGGTATGGAGACAATCCACTTCAAGCTATCAAGAATATTAAAGAGAAAATCAAGGAAATATCTGATGGTCTCCCTAAGAAGGTATTAGAAGATGGTACAGTTTCAAAGGTAACCGTTGTTCCTTTCTATGATCGTAGTGGGTTGATTCAAGAAACTTTAGGAACCCTCAATTCAGCCATCACACAACAAGTTTGGGTGACCATCGTCGTGATCCTTCTCATGGTTTTCCATTTGAGGTCAGCGATGCTGATCAGTGTTCTCCTTCCTATAACAGTCCTGATGACCTTCATCTCGATGAAAATGGCAGACGTCCCAGCCAATATCGTTGCACTTTCTGGTATTGCTATTGCAATTGGCACCATCGTAGACATGGGGGTGATTTTGTGTGAGAATATCCTCAAGCACTTGGAGAAAGCTTCAAAGGACGAACCCAAAATTGATGTCATCTTTCGTGCTTGTAGCGAGGTTGGTGGTGCGGTAGCAACAGCCGTTGCCACAACGGTGGTGAGTTTCCTGCCTGTTTTCACCATGGAGGCCGCTGAAGGAAAACTTTTCAAACCCTTGGCCTATACCAAAACTTTTGCCCTTATCGCATCCATCATTGTTTCTTTGACGATGATTCCACCTTTTGCTCATCTTCTTTTTACGATGAAGGCAGATACGAAAAGGTGGAAAAACCTTATTTATGGCATGATGGCATTGGGTGGAGCTCTATTGGCCTATCTCGCATCACCGATAGCCGGGCTTATTGTTATCGTATACGCAGCCCTAAAGATTTTTGAGCCAAGCCTAACCAGTGCCTTCAAGAAAATTGTCTTTTTTGCCCCAATTGTTTTCTGTGTTATTTTTGTTCTTTCAAAACTATCCTTGGAATGGTTACCATTAGGGCCGGAAAGAGGCGACACCAGAAACCTACTTTTCGTGGCTGGAGTGTTTGTTGTCCTAATCGGATTCTTCTGGTTCGTAGAGAGATTATATATTCCTATCTTGAGGATCGTTCTACGTTTTAAAATTCTCTTCTTGTGTTTACCCCTATCTCTTGTTATTTGGGGAAGCACGATTTGGCTAGGTTTTGAAAAGGTGTTTTTCTGGTTACCTGATTCAATTAAGAAAACCGAGTTAGCTGTTGATCTAAAGCATAGTTTCTCAGGGCTGGGAAAAGAATTTATGCCCAATCTTGACGAGGGGTCATTTCTCTATATGCCCACCACCATGCCTCACGCCACCATTGGTGAAGCCATGGATGCCATGAAGAAAATTGACATGGCCATGAGTGCTATTCCAGAGGTCGAGAGTGTCGTTGGCAAACTTGGTCGAGCCGATACACCTTTGGACCCAGCTCCTATATCCATGATTGAAACGGTCATCAATTACAAGTCTGAATATATTTTAGACGAACACGGTGAGAGAATCAATTTTCGTTATGACTCAGATTCACAATCGTATGTAAAAGATGATTCTGGGGCGCTCATTCAAGACAATAAAGGGAGACCTTTCCGCCAGTGGAGAGATGAAATTGAAACAGCTGATGATATTTGGGATGAACTCGTTAAGGCTGCAGAAATACCTGGCGTCACCTCTGCCCCCAAACTACAACCCATAGCTGCAAGAATTGTAATGCTTCAAAGTGGCATGAGGGCACCAATGGGAGTCAAAGTAAAGGGGCCTAGTTTGGAGGCCATTGAGAAAGTTGGCCTCCAGATTGAGAAATTCCTCAAAGAAGTGCCTTCCGTTGAGGCCTCAGCTGTATTGGCTGATAGAATTGTTGGGAAACCATATCTTGAAATTGATCTCGACCGCAAAGCTGCCGCAAGATATGGCATCATGATTCAAAATATCCAAATGGTCATTGAAACGGCCATAGGGGGAAAGAAAATAACTTCATCCGTTGAGGGCAGAGAAAGATACCCAATTCGGTTGCGTTACCTTAGAGAAAAGCGTGACAGTATCGAAGAGCTAACCAATATACTGATCCCTTCACCAAGTGGGGCCCAAATACCTCTTCAGCAACTGGCTGATATTCGATACGTCCGCGGGCCCATGGTGATCAAAAGTGAGGACACCTTTTTAGTTGGCTATGTCCTCTTCGACAAGAGGTCTGGTTATGCAGAGGTCGATGTCGTAGAACACAGTCAATCTTTCTTACAAGACAAAATTGATAATGGCGAATTGGAAATTCCTGCTGGAGTGAGTTTTACTTTTGCTGGAAGTTATGAAAACCAAGTCCGTTCAGAAAAGAAATTGATGGTGGTATTACCACTTGCTCTCTTTGCGATCTTTATGCTGATCTACTTTCAGTTTAAATCTGTTGTGATGACGACCTTGGTGTTTTCTGGCATCTTTGTTGCATGGTCTGGTGGATTTCAGATGATTTGGTTGTACTCACAGGACTGGTTTCTTAATTTTGATGTGTTTGGAGTGAACATGAGGGATCTATTCAATATTCATCCTTATAACCTCAGTGTTGCTGTGTGGGTCGGTTTCCTAGCTCTTTTTGGCATCGCCACGGACGACGGTGTCATGATGCTCACTTACATCAAACAACGCTTTCAGGAAATGAAACCCAAAAATGTCGATGAAATTAGGCAGGCAACCTTAGATGCAGCCCAAAGAAGGATACGGCCATGTTTAATGACGTCAGCGACAACGATCATTGCTCTGCTTCCTGTTTTAACTTCAACAGGAAGAGGGTCAGATGTAATGGTCCCTATGGCAATTCCATCATTTGGTGGCATGACGGTGGTTCTTATAACTGTCTTTGTTGTTCCGACTCTTAGTTGTCTGTTTGCTGAGCTCAACCAGAAATTTAACGTTGATGATAAATGACGATCAAAATGAGAGTCCTGATCGTTGATGATGACCCCTGTGTTAGAGTACTCGTTTCTGAAATTGTTAAGCCTCATAGTTCCTTCATTGAGTGTTCTGAGAATGGACTAGAGGCAATTACTGAGGTCTCTAAGAATCATTATGATCTTATTTTTATGGATATTGAGATGCCAAAGCTCAATGGCATTGCTGCATCAAAAGTAATAAAACAAAAGAATCCTGATATAATGATTGTGGCTAACACTTCACTTCCACCGGAGGATATCAGAATGCATTGCCGTGATGGCCTTTTTGATGATTGCATTCAAAAGCAAAAGGGTAGCAAACACTATTCTTCGCAACTATTACTATCCTTAGTTTTACATCAGTCTCGATGAAAAGTAGTATGCCACTTAAGATATCTGAAGTCTTATTTTGGGTGGGATCCATCTTAACCATTATTTTTTTTAGTTATTTAACATTGGCTAATAGCCATTGCTCTAAATCTCTGAGTACAGCAGAAGCTTTTGTTTACGACGCATATGAAAAAAATGGTAAAGTTCCCACTCTGACTGAAATTAGGAGACGCATTGATGATAATTCTGTGGTGGTGAAATATAACTATAAAACAAATGATTTAACTATACTATGCTACTCCGTAAAGAATCGTTTTACTTCCCTCTTTTCTAAAGTCAAAAGGGACGAAAAGCATGTTGCCTATCTTGACCTAAGAGATTGAATATTTTGGTTACGCATTGGGGAGCAATTTTCAGGTATTTGTTTTCCTGTCCGCCATTGAAAATAGGAAGATGCCAATGGATTGATGCTTGGCGTGGGGCAGCTGTAGTAGGCATGATTGCCTACCATGTATTGTATTTTGTTGAATATCATGAATTGCAAGAGTTCAAAACAAACCAAACTCTTTGGATCATCATTTTTAAAAAATTCATAGCGTGTCAGTTTTTTTTTATTTCTGGACTTATGGTACTATCAATTAAGAGAAGGTCTTTTCTCAATTATTTACAAAAAGAATTTCCTCTTCTAGGTTACTCTCTATGGGTGACACTGAGCTCTTGGTGGCTTTTTGATGAAAATAAAATAGTCTTATTCGGAATATTGCATTCTCTTCCTTATGTCGTTTTTTGTCTTGGGTTACACCAAAAAACAGATGGATTCATCTCTTTATAGGATTTTCTATATTGTACCTTTATTTTTCTGAAAGAGGTCCTGAATATAATAACCTCTATGAATGGATTGGGCTTGGTGACAGAACTTCTCCAACTTTTGATATTATGCCGATATTTCCTTGGTTTGGATTTTATTTTATTGGTTGCTACACAAGCACTTTTTTGAATACAACACTTTTGAGTTATAGATCCTCTGTATTTTTAATGAGGAAATTAGAATGGATAGGGCAGAGATCTCTGTTGATATACATGTTACATGTTCCTGTGATTCACTTATCAATATTAAGTTATAAGGAAATGGTTATAGTTGGAAAGTAGGTGACTGTAGAAATAATGGCAAGGTCAACGATAAAATGAACGATGCAAACATCGATGAATCCTCCTTTTTTGGAAGCCATTCGGTATAGGTGGAGCCCTAAGGTGAATGTTATTATCACACCTAAAAAACCTCTCGGGAAACCGCTTTTATAATGTATCCATGCAAACCAGTTGGCTTGAATGATTAAAGTCGGAATTTCACCAGTGAACTTCACAACGCTGGGTAGAACACCTCTGAAGAGCAACTCTTCACCGATAGCATTGAACACGGAAAACCCAAGGATTCCGAAAATCATAAGAATGGGTGATAAATTTGGAATACGATGGGAATAGATGTCATCTCCAAACATAACATACCACCCTACAATCAGAGTAGAGTAGAACCCTCCCCATGCCATTAACTTTATATAATGGCGAATCCCGTAGGAAAGAGAAATTTCGATTGATTTTTTAAAATAACTTAGATCAAAAAACATCACTAGGAATATTGAGAGCAAAAGCATATCTAATGGATAAATATCTAAGTTGATGACAGTCATGAGCATCTTCATGATCTTCCACGTGAAAAAAAATTTTAAGAAGTCCAGAAATGAAGAAGGAACGTTCTTAGCTATTTTGAAGAATAAATATAGGAATCCTCCATAGCAGAGTTCGACTTTCAGATTTGCGAAGGCTCCCAATAAAGGGATGGTGAGAAGAAGACCAATCATAAGTTCATTATGATAAAAAGGCCTTTTAACGTTCATTTTTTCTCTTGGGTCAAATTCTCATTAAAAAGCTAAACTATCATACGCATCCATGGTTGTCTAGCTAAGACTATAATTCATAAATTTATCATGGCTTCAATTGTCATTAATTATAAATTTTATTGGATCCAGTAGATAATAATTGAAAACTGAGGTGAAAATAAATTTGACAATATACCCTAGTGGGGTATATTGATTAGGGAGGAGAATAAATATGCACCCATCACATGAAGAACACCTTGGTAAACTCAATAGGGTCTCAGGTCAAGTTGAGGCTATCAAGAGAATGATTCGCGAGCAGAAATATTGTGTTGATATTATGACACAGATCCGTGCTGCCCGAAGCGCAATGAAAACGGTAGAGTTGGCTGTTCTCGAAACCCACATGAATTCATGTCTCAATCAGGCATGCAGTAAAAACAATAACGATCAACAAAAGAAGGTTGATGAAATCATGAAACTTTTAAAGAAATATGAATAAGGAGACATACCATGGCACCACCAAGCTGCTGTTCTGCAGATATAATTGAAAATATGCCCCAAAAATCCCATGGTCCAGATCACCATGACCAGGGAATAGATTTGATGTTTTGGGGGTCATTCGTCGTCGTGTCCATACTATACTTCCTGGGAATGTTCTTCCCAGAAAAAATTGAACACCTACCATGGTTGACGGCCATGGCCCATACTTCCCACAACATGGTACATGACATGTGGTGGGGTATCGTCATTGGCGCCCTCTTCATTGGCCTTCTCGCAAAAATCCCCCGTGTATTCATCATATCTCTTCTTGGAGAGGGAGGTACAACTTTAGGACTATTGAGAGCCACCGGAGCAGGAGTTCTGCTTGACCTGTGTTCCCACGGCATCCTGATGATAGCCACAAAGCTGTATGAAAGGGGTGCCAGTGCAGGACAGACTATCGCGTTTCTCCTAGCTAGTCCATGGAACTCATTTTCCATAACATTAATTTTAGTTGGAGTGATCGGATTAAAGTGGACCCTGGCTTTCATTGGATTTTCGATGCTGATCGCCATAGCAACAGGTTGGGTCTTCGATCGTCTTGTCGATAAAAAAATACTACCCTCAAATCACAACAAACTTCCCATATCTGAAAACTTTAGCTTCTGGAATGAAGCTAAAAACAGTTTATCAAAAACTACGTTCAACCTTTCTTTTTATAAAGATCTTGTCATCACTGGCTTCAAGGATTCAAAAATGGTTGTTCGATGGTTGCTTTTTGGAATTCTGTTGGCTGGAGGTCTGAGAGCTTTCCTGGATCCATCTCAGTTTGAACAATACTTTGGGCCAACGGTATTTGGGTTAATCGTTACAATCTTTATCGCCACAGTTATTGAGGTGTGCTCAGAAGGATCGACTCCCATAGCTGCAGATATCCTTAACCGAGCAAGTGCTCCCGGTAATAGTTTCGCCTTCTTGATGGCTGGGGTGGCGACCGATTACACAGAAGTCATGATTCTGAAAGATACCACCAAAAGCTGGAAGTTGGCGTTGTTTTTGCCCCTTGTGACAGTTCCACAAGTGACACTAGTCGCATATTTAATTAACACCTATGCTTGAAAAAATACACATCCCAGGGGGCTTTGCCGTGTTATCTTCATCTGAGATGCTTGTATAGGGGCTCTCGTCTGATTTCGTACTCCCTAGCAAGTTCAGCCTTCTTTTCCCCGGCCTTGGCTCTCGACCTGAGACCTTAGGCTGTAAGCCAAATAGCAACCGAAGACCTTTAGACTTAAAAGAGATGCTTGATCGAGCAGAGAGCATAGATGCCGTGGGGCTGATTGAGCCCATTGTTGTTGATTAAGGAAACCAGGCTGATTGCCGGTCTTCACCGCTTTGAGAACAATAAAGCTTCTAAATCGACAATGTCGATTTAGAAGACCTCGGATGTAAATAGGGAGGATATTGAGAGGTTTGAAGAGAGATATTTCCCTAACTCATTTGATCTTTCCTCGTTTAATGAAGATGTGGCTAGGGCAGGCCTGATTGTTTTGAATCAGAAGACAAAAGAGTTGAAGTCTTTTTTGGTTGCAGCCAAGAATAAACGAGATTCTCTAGCTTCAGATAAGTCGCTTTAGGTTTCATGATGGGTGTCACACCTATTTTTCCACAATACGGTTAACACCATTACCTAGAGCTACCTTACCCAAAAATTTCTGGATGAAATTCGTCCAAAAGTAGACCACAAAATGATAATCTTCTTGATAATAATTACTTTCGAATAACCTCATAAGAGTGATTACGGTCCGCAGAGTTATTTTAACATCAGCCTTATTGTTCTCCTTTTTGTTGGGGGCAACAGTAACGAGGGCTGGCTACGTTATCTGTATTGAACCTGACGGCAGCGTCAACATTGAAGATTCTAGCCATCATCATTGTGCTGCCTCCAGCCACCAAGAAGAATCGCCTGATCCTCATGGGGGGCATGACCATTCGCCCGACCACAAATGCGGAAGTGAAGGCCAACACGAAGCCCACGATGAGTCGTCTTCAAAATTCATTGATGACTGTTTCGTTCATTGCTTAGACGTTCCCATAAATGTTCAAAATGCTCCCACCCCATCTTCTCCTGAATTAGAAGCAGTTGCATACCTAGCTATTAAAATACAGATTGCCTTGGCTCAAAGACCTAGGCATATGCTTATAGAGCCCCTAAATCTACCAACCTTCAAATTAGAAAAATCTCAAACATTAAACATTATTAGAACCGTCGTCCTTACGGTCTGATTGAAATTGTGGAGTTTGTGCCCAACAAGGGCGCAAATCTATGTTTAACTGAATTTGGTGTCATGAAGTCACCTCTTTCAAGCCCCATTTTATTCACAATTCGTTTCGTAAGGACACAACATGTTTTTTATCGTCAATACTCGACAATCCATTAAATTAAAGCGAAAAGTCATCCCTCAGCAGGAGTCAATACCATATGGCCTTCTTCTGAGTAGGAGGACAAAATGAAAGGGAGCCAAAGTCTTGTTTTGCTCCCTGTAGGTGTCTTCTCATTTCTGGTTTCAGGCTGCACAGCCTATCAGGAAAAAGCCATAGATCCTAAAGAAGTTTCTCTTGCATGGGCGAAGATCGGGCCTAGAGAAGCTACTCAACTTCGAAATCAAAGTTCAAATAACTCTGATTCTGATTATAACCTTAATGATGGAATATCATTAAGGGAAGCAGAGGTTACGGCCTTGTTTTACAATCCGCTCATTTCTGCTTCTAGAATTCGTTCTGGCCTTCCGGAAGTTCAAAGAAAATACGCTAAACTCTGGGAAGATCCTGAATTAGATGTGGATGGAGAGTATTTTTCATCAAAGCAGGATGACCCACTCAACTATTCAGGAGGGCTTTCTCTCACGATTCCTTTATCCGGTCGCTTAGATGTCCAAAAAGACATCGCCGAAGAAAATCTGAACGCGAAAAAAGCCTCTTTGTTGGCTGAAGAGTGGGCATTAGTTATTGAAGTGCGGGAGAAATGGGTGGAAAGAAATTTTCTTCTTGAAAAAACTCGTGTCCTCAAAGAACTGCTCTCCGACCTCGAAGCAGCCATCAAATGGGTACCTCACTTCAGAGCAGCAAAGGTTGCGACGATTGTTGATGAACAAAACCTTCTTATCCAGAAAGAAGAAATGAATGATGATTTACGTCAACTCCAATCGGAGGTTCAGCAAAATAAATTGACCTTACTAAGTCTGATGGGTCTACATCCAGATGCAAACTGGACATTGAATGTGGATGAAAAAGAAGTCCAACGAGCAGTTCTTGTAGAGAAGGAAGATGATCTTCTTTTAAATCCTGAGATCCAAAAGATTTTGTCCCAGTACGAGGTTGCTCAGTTACGTTTAAAAATGGCAATCCGTCGACAGGTTCCAGATCTAAAATTGGGTCTGGGAGCAGGGACAGAAGAAGGCACGTCTCTAATGGCTTTTGGTCTAGGTCTTACCCACCTTCCATTATTCAACAAAAACCGTTTGGAGATTGCTGAATCAAAAATTGAGAGAGAGATTCATGGCAAAGAAATTCAAAAAGGTATTCAAAGCCTTCTGGTCAAAAGAGCATCTGCCAAGCAAAGACTAAAAATTGCCAAAGCAAGGATCGAACACATGGAAAGAGAACTCATTCCTTTGGTCGACAAACAACTCAAAGATTCTATGCGTTTAACAAAACTTGGTGAACTAGACATCTTTCTGCTTGTTGATGCGATTCAGAAAAAAGTGGAAATCAAGTTAAGTCTTATTGAAGCTAAGGTTGAAAAATCTTATGCAAATTTGCAAGGGTTGGCCCTGAATGGGCCAACCCTCACATCTATTGTCCCAACAACCGAAAAAACAGAAAGAATTATTGAGAGGTCTTCAAATGGTTACTAAATCTATGCTTTTTCTACTCATGTGTATATCACCGGTATTTGGGGCTGGTGATGACCATTCTTCCCACGAAGGACATGATCACACATCCCATGAAGGGCACGATCATTCTGGAGAATCCTCCGAAAAAAGAATCCCCATCCCCGACGCTGTCAAAAGAAACCTTGGCTTAGTTTTTGCAAAGGCAGAATATCGCTCAGTAGCATCAACCACAACTTTGACGGGCCATTTTGAACTCAAGCCCGCAGGGCAACATCAGTATGCTCTTCCATTGGAAGGTCGAGTAGTGATTATGGTTAAGCCGCTTCAAAAAGTCAAAGCTGGTCAACTCTTGGCAGAAATTGATTCTCCTACTTGGAGAAATTTACAACAGTCATTAACGGAGGCAAAATCTTCTCTGGAGCTAGCTAAAGCTGGAGTGTTGAAGGCTGAAGCCGCTTTAAAAGCCGCCGGAGAGATCCAAGGCGTCAAAGATGAGTCCAATGTTTATAAAGCCGACAGGCACGTGGCCATCAGCAAAGTGAAAGCCGCAAAGGCAAATCTGGAGCAGTTGATTTTGCAGGCGAGCACCCTCACCGGAATTCCAGCAGCAGAATTATCCAAAAAGAAGGGAAATGCACCGCAGTGGTCGACTATTCAAAGGGTTCCGATAAAAGCTATCAGCGATGGGGTTGTGCGGGAAGTCGATACATCATCGAACACATGGGTTGAAAAAGGATCCGAGATCATTCATATCGTCGATCCAAAACAGCTCAGGTTTAAAGGCGTAGCTCTGCAGTCTGATGTATACGATGACTTGAGAAATAACCAGTTAGCTGTCATCACACCACCGACTGGACCTGGATCACTTAGAACCAATCAGTCCGCTAGAGGAAAAGTAAGAATCGGTGTGACCGGTGACCCGGAAGTACGCACGATAGATATTTTTATCGACTTGCTAGGAAATGAATTCCCTGATTGGGTTCAGCCTGAGATGTCGGCCGTAGCTAAGGTCGTCACTTCTGGAAGTGTCGATGACGAAGAGCTTTCCATTCCAACCCGAGCTATCATTCAAGATGGCCTCGATACCGTTTATTTTCTTGTTGATCCCAAGAGCAAAAACTCCGTCATCAGAAAGGTTGCGGACATGGGCCCAACAGACGGAAAATGGACTACGATTTATTCTGGCCTAGTAGAAGACGACGAAGTGGTTGTAGATGGTGTCTATCAATTGAAGCTGGCGACCTCCGCTCAAGCAACAAAAGGCGGGCACTTCGAAGCCGATGGTACTTGGCACGAAGGTGGGGAGCATTGAGATGTTAAAAAAACTCATCGCTTTTTCACTTAAAAATGCGGCCTTAGTTGTGCTATTGTCTTGTGTTCTCCTAGGAGTGACATGGTACGGTCTAAAAAGTATTCCCGTTGACGTCTTCCCTGAACTCAATGCTCCAACCGTCACCCTGATCACGGAGTCTGGTGGATTAACTGCAGAGGAGGTCGAGCAATATATATCTTTTCCCATTGAAAGTGCTGTAAATGGTGTGCCCGGAATGCGCCGGGTCCGTTCCTCCAGCTCCCTTGGCCTTTCTATCGTTTGGGCTGAGTTCAACTGGGTAACCGACATCTATCTTGCTAGGCAAATGATTGGTGAGCGACTGGCAACGGTTCAGGAAGAATTACCTGAAGATGTCCACATGCAGATGGCACCCATCTCGTCGGTGACAGGTGAGATCATGTTGATCTCCTTAAAAGGTGATGGAAGCAAAGTTAACCCTATGGATGTTCGAGCTTACGCAGAATTTGACCTTAGAAACCGTCTTCTCACGGTGTCTGGAATTTCACAGGTGGTCGCCATTGGTGGGTACCTTCCGGAATATCAGGTGGAATTCAAACAAGAAGCCCTCATCAGTTTTGGTCTCACAACAGAGGTCATCGCTGAAGCCATCGGGGAAGCCCACAACCTCAATACAGCAGGTTTTCTAGTCAATTATCAGGGGCTCGAGTTGCCGATGAGGCAAAGCGGAAGAGTGACAAACATCACTGATATTGAGGAAACCGTTGTTCTTTTTAGGCATGGTGCAGCCATCAAAGTTAAGGATGTCGCTTCCGTTAAACTTGGAGGAGCCTTCCGGCGAGGTGCAGCTTCAGACAATGGAAATCCAGCCGTTGTTCTTTCTATTCAGAAGGCCCCGGGCACCAATACCCTTGAAATCACCAAGAATATTGATCTGTTGTTAGATCAGGTTGAAAAAAGTTTGCCCGATGGCATCGCTTTAAATCGACATGTCATGCGACAGGCCGATTTTATCAATCGCTCCGTTGATAACGTTGTCACTACTTTGTATGAGGCGACCTTTATTGTGACGGTCATCTTGATCCTTTTTTTGATGAATGTCAGAACAACGGTGATCACTTTAACAGCTCTACCGATGTCGCTTGGGTTAACCTTACTCACCATGTGGGGCATGGACATGAGCATCAATGTCATGACATTGGGTGGGCTTGCCGTCGCCATCGGAATTCTTGTGGATGATGCCATCATCGATGTGGAAAATGTTTATCGAAGACTTGGAGAGCTCTCCAGCCAAACGCCAAAAATACCTAGAATGCGCATTATCTATGAAGCCTCCAATGAAATCAGATCATCGGTTGTGTTCGCGAATATTATTATTTGTATTGTCATTGTTCCATTGCTCTTCTTAGACGGTATCGAAGGACGTTTCTTTAAGCCACTGGGCATTACCTATATGATTGCAGCGATGGCTTCATTATTTGTAGCTATGACGCTCACTCCCGCGATGTGTTGGTATCTTCTAAAAGGTAATATCGAAAAAGAACACCAGGATTCAAAATTTGTTAGTCTGTTAAAAAATGGATATCGGCCTGTTCTCAATACTTGCCTTAAATGGAAAAAGTCAACATTATCCATTGCCCTACTGCTAACAATCTTGACGATTGGCCTTGCATCAACCTTTGGATCTAGCTTTTTACCAAAATTCAATGAGGGAGTCTATACGGTTTTTCTGATGATGCCTCCAGGGACATCTCTTGAAGAATCAGAAAGAGTTGCCATTGGCGTTCAAAAGCAACTGATGGAGATCGAGGGTGTCGAACATGCCGTGGCTAGAAGCGGAAGGGCCGAGAGAGATGAGCACGCCGAACCCACCTCCAACACAGAAATCGAACTAAGGGTTTCAGAAAGTGGGGAACCAGCCAGCATATTGAGCGAAATAGACTCCGTCTTAGCAGGATTACCAGGTGTGACGACCAATATCGGTCAGCCCATCTCCCACCGACTTTCTCACGTGATGTCCGGGGCCAAAGCTCAAATAGCTATCAATGTCTTTGGGGAAGAGTTAACGGTACTTAGAAAACTGGCCAAAGAAATTGAGTCCACCCTAAAAAACACACCTGGAACAAGAGATGTATCGGCCAATCGCGAGGTGATGGTGCAGACCTTAGCCATTGACTTCCGTCTTCAGGACTTAGCCAAATATGGACTCTCCTCCAAGGAGGCTGGAGCTCAAGTGAAGCGTTCATTGTTTGGCGATTCTGTCTCGGTCATCAACCAGGGAGTACGGCGTTTCGATCTTGTTTTAAGATTGGTGGAGGACCAAAGAACCAGCATCAAAAACATTGAAGATGTGATTTTGACGGGCAAAAGCGGAACCTTAGTCAGATTAAAGGAAGTCGCAAATATTGGACCCGAACAACAGTCTAATCTTATATCTAGACAGAATGCTCAACGCAAAACCCTCATTTCACTCAATGTCGCTGATGGGTACAACTTGGGAGATACGATTGCTGAGATAAAAAAAGTCGTTGATCCCATCGTCCACAAAGAAGGCTATCTTATCGAATACGGTGGTCAATTTCAGGCCCAACAATCAGCCATGAAAACTATTTCCTCAGTAGGCGTCATTGTTCTGATTGCTATGGTCATGCTATTACAAATGGCCTTGGGTTCGATTCGGCCAGCTTTATTGGTGATGATGAATCTCCCTTTGGCCGTGATCGGAGGTATTGTGACCATCTTCCTTGTAGAGTCGGATCACTCATTGACTAATTTTCTTGCTTTGTTTGGGATTGGAGAGCGGTATGTAGCACCCGTTATTTCCATATCGAGCATGGTAGGATTCATCACTCTATTCGGGATCGCTGTAAGAAATGGGATTCTTTTGGTCAATCATTATCACTGGTTGATCATCAATGAGGGTCTGGAATTGATGCAGGCCATAAAAAAAGGAAGCGAAGAGCGATTGGTGCCCGTCCTTATGACAGCCATCAGTGCTGCCTTGGGCGTGGTCCCCATGGCCATGAAAATGGGAGAGCCGGGTTCAGAACTCATTGCTCCACTTGGAGTGGTCATTCTTGGTGGACTAGGGTCAGCGACATTCTTAAATATGTTGGTGGTGCCCGTCGGCTACTCCATTTTTTGCAAACCACGGTCGGATGCACAACAAGATCCTGACTACGATCCTCTAACGGAATAGAAAAAATGACAACTTCAAGAAAAAATATCAACCAACTTCACAGGAGAATATCCATGAATAAATCTATCCCTAACATCAAGCCAAACCTGATGTTCCTAATGGGCCTATTGTTCTTGTCTGCAATACCAGTATTTGCAGAAGGAGACCATTCAGGCCATGACCACGCAGGTCACGATCACTCTAAACATGAACATGCCAAACATGATCACAAAGGTCCAGTTCATATGTTGAATCCAATTAAAATAGGTGATGTAACCATCAAAACTGAGTTGATTGGCGAGGCTGAACCTGGGAAATCAGTGGAACTTCACCTATCCATTTCAAAAAAGTCTTCGATCAAATTGATCAGGTCTTGGATCGGCATCAAAAATGGTCGAGGCAGTCGCAAAGCCCTTCTGGAGAAAGAGGGAGACCTTGAGTTTCACGGAAAAATAGAAGTCCCAACTGGCATTAAAGAAGAACTTGAGCTTTGGTATGATGTGACTCTAACTGACGGATCTCGAAAGAAAGTTCATTTGGAATTGTCAGACGATCACGATGACCATGAAGGGCATGATCACTAATAACTTAGAAATCACACTCCTTCTTGTTCAATTGGAAGGAGTGTGATTTCCTTTCGTACATGTGAGAATATCATTTAGGTTTTCTTAACCATTTTTTATATAAAGGTCAGTCATGTCAGGTTGCGGTTAATGAGGATAACGATTCTGTTCGTGCTGTGCGTGAAGCCGCAAGCCAACGCTTACGACCAGTCCTTGCAACTGCAATTACCGACGCCGTTGGATTTCTTCCCATGGCATTCTCAATTGGAGTTGGGTCTGAAGTTCAGAAGCCTCTTGCCACAGTTGTTATTGGTGGAGTGATAACTTCTACTGCTCTAACATTGCTTGTGCTTCCTGTAGTTTTTTTGATGTTCAAGAAAGAGTGTACCCTAAATTGACACTTCTTCGCTGACACAAAAAGTGTCAACTTAGGGTGGTTTCCTGGGATTATCTTACAAATAATGTGATTCTCTTAAGCTCTAAACTGACACTTTACGGAAAGCAGCACCCTAATGGACACATTTAATATTGAATATTAAATGTGTCCATTAGGGTGCTGTCATGATCGAAAGAAACATCACAGCAAAAATAAAGCGATCCTTGTCTTTTTTTCCAACGGTTGCAATCCTTGGTCCACGGCAAGCTGGGAAAACCACCATCGCCAAACGGGTCTTGGAAGATTTCGAGAACTCAATCTATTTGGATTTGGAAAAGTCTTCTGATAGAGACAAACTAAACGAACCTGAGTTCTACTTAAACCAGCACAAGGAGCACCTTGTATGCCTTGATGAGATCCAGCGTGTTCCAGAAATTTTTGAAGAACTTAGAGCCTTAATCGATGAACATCGAGTTCCTGGAAGGTTTTTGATATTGGGGTCAGCGTCTCAGGACTTGATTCAACAAAGCTCGGAATCATTGGCGGGAAGAATTTCTTACCACGAGTTGACTCCATTGACCATCTCTGAGATAGAATCATCGAAGACCCTACATCACTGGGTTCATGGTGGTTTTCCCCTTAGCTACTTAGCTCCAGACCAAGATTTTTCTATGGAATGGCGAAGCAACTTCATAAGGACATTTTTAGAACGAGACCTAAATAGTTTGGGGTTCAACTTATCACCGGAGCAATTGGGAAGGTTTTGGACAATGATAGCTCATCAACATTCAGGAATTATTAATCGTCAGGTCTACACGGAGTCCTTGGGGGTCAGCACCCCCACTGTTCAGAGGTGGCTGGACATTTTTTCTAATACCTTCATGATCCGTTCGCTACAACCGTATTCCACTAATATCAAAAAGAGAATCGTAAAGTCTCCTAAAATTTATGTTCGAGATTCTGGAGTTCTACACCAGCTCCTAGGCTTGAAAGATTTTGATCAGCTAATGGGTCACCCCATTTGTGGACCTAGTTGGGAAGGCTATGCCATTGAGAACATTCTAACAGAGCTGCATGATTGGAACGGCTTCTACTACCGAACTAAAAACGGCAATGAGATCGACCTCATTCTTGAAAAGGGTGGCATCAAACACGGGATCGAATTTAAATTGTCTTCATCCCCAAAAGTAGAAAAGGGAACTTATCTTGCCATGAGTGATTTAGACATCGATGTTGTCCACGTGGTCATCCCGAATGGAAAAGGTGAACAGATAAGTAAGACGGTAAGGTTAGATTCGCCAACAACACTCATAAATTTTATCAAATCCTAATCACCAATTTACAAACCGTTTATTAAAAATAGACTCTAACCTGACACTTTTGGGATAGAGATGGAAAACGGACAACGAGTTGGCTACATTCGAGTCAGCACGGTCGAGCAAAACACCAGTCGGCAGCTCGAAGGGGAAAATTTAGACCGAACCTTCGAAGACAAAGTCAGTGGAAAGAGCGTCGACCGACCACAACTTCAAGCCATGCTAAATTTTGTCAGGGAGGGTGACACTGTTGTCGTCCACAGCATGGACCGTCTCGCCCGCAACCTCGATGATCTGAGGAAAATGGTTCGAGAACTAACTGAACGTGGGGTAAAGATTCAGTTCATCAAAGAAAGCCTCACCTTCACTGGAGAAGATAGCCCCATGGCCAACCTCCTTCTCTCGGTCATGGGTGCGTTTGCTGAATTTGAGCGAGCACTAATCCGAGAGCGACAATTGGAGGGGGTAGCCATCGCTAAGAAGAAGGGGCTTTACAAAGGTAGAAAACCAAAATTCAGTGACTCTCAAATAGCTGAAATCAAAAAAAGGGCCAAAGCCGGTGAAAAAAAAGCCGCCTTGGCCAGAGAGTTTGAAGTCAGCCGAGAAACAATTTACAAGATCCTCAATAAGTAACTGCATCTCTTGGAAGACCAAATTCATCATACCACTTGTTTTTTCGGATCTCTGCATGTTCATAACTAATTGGAGAAATTAACCTCGGCATGTTCGATAAAAAAGCCCACTCCTT
>JACLAC010014305.1_pt1 | contig 42611 bp, 37 predicted proteins | sample 8027881 | NCBI WGS metagenome assembly JACLAC01 (sample SAMN15725517, study PRJNA655200) | protist metagenome | isolation source: fluorescence activated cell sorting (FACS) single amplified genomes of... | place: Spain: Blaines Bay Microbial Observatory, Mediterranean Sea | collected 2016-01-19 | reverse complement strand
AATTTTTATTAAATCTTCTTCATTTTTATCTTTATAATCTCCATATAAACCTTCAAGATGAATATTTTCAAGGGCAGAATTCAAAGTCATGATCTCACTCTTTCACCTTTTGGATCCACATAATGAGAAGAAACTATTTCAACTGGTATGGTTTTATTTTTTAACGGAGACATAGCAAATAATTTTTTACCAATCATGTTTTTACCATTTTTGAGAATAGCCAAAGAAAAAGGATTGTCATGCTCTACACTCCAACATGAAGCTGAAATATAACCCAGTTTTGGATTGGGAAGTTGAGCATTTGAATCTTTTACTAAGTGGGAACCTTCAGGAATACTTGTTTTTTTATCTAATGGAACAACGCCTACAACTTTTTGTCTATCTTCGGCTATAAATGCCTCTCTAGTTAAAGATCTTTTTCCTATAAAATCTTTCTTTTTGCTTAATAATCCTTCAAGAGAGTTATCATAAGGTATTGTCCTTCCATCAAGTTCTGATCCTGCCACATGTCCCATTTCAATTCTTAGAGTTGACAATGCTTCTGTTCCATAAGGTTGAATTTGAAATTCTTTGCCTATTTCCATTATTTTTTCCCACATAAAATTACCATTATCTGACTCGACATTAACCTCATATGCAAGTTCACCTGAAAATGAAATTCTAAAAATTCTAGCTTTTTTACCAAATAAGTCTGCTTCCATGTAACCCATAAAAGGTAACCCTTCATTTGATACATCGGACTTCGGAAATAATTTCTTTAATAAATCTCTAGATTTAGGTCCAGCTATTGCTGCTCCCGCCCATTGTTCAGTGGTTGAAACCACATTAACATTTAATTCAGGCCAAACTAATTGTAAATAATATTCTAAATGGGAAAGAACATTTGCTGCTTGCGCAGTAGTAGTTGTCATATGATAATGATTATCTGAAATTCTAGTTGTAGTTCCATCATCCATAACGATACCATCTTCTCTTAACATCACTCCATATCTTGCTTTACCAATAGGTAACTTAAGCCATGCATTTGTATAAACTCTGTTAAGTAATTCTGCTGCATCAGGTCCTTTGATATCAATTTTACCTAGAGTAGTTACATCACATACTCCAACATTGCTTCTTACATTTTGCGCTTCTCTTTTTGATCCTTCAAATAAATTTTCATTCCCTTGTTTGTAATATCTAGGCCTTAACCAAACTCCTGCATCTACAAATACAGCATTATTTTTTTCATGCCATAAATGCATTGGAGATTTTCGTGTTGGTTTTGAATGCTTTCCAACTTCTCTTCCTACTATTGCTCCAATCGAAACTGGTGTGTATGGAGGTCTAAAGGTCGTATGACCAATAGCTGGTACTATTTTATTTTCAATATTGGATACTAGCTGTAAACCATTTAAATTACTTGTTTTACCTTGGTCAGTTGCCATACCAAGAGTTGTATATCTTTTAACATGTTCAATTGATCGGTAACCCTCTTTCAATGCAATCTCAATGTCTGAAACTGCAACATCGTTTTGAAAATCTAAAAATCTTTTATAATTTTTTCCTTTAGGTAATGGTACACACCAAAACTTATCATGTGTTGTTGATTTTTTTTCAACAACGTTTGGAAAAGAAATTTTGTTATCTTTATTTGTAATTTTTTTTGATAACTCATAAGCAGTTTCATAAGAACTCTTTAAAGTTTCGTCTAAAGTATAAGATCCATTTGCAGCACCTAATGTTGTTTCGTTTTGTTTTGATATTCCCGGAACAAATGCATCAATATCTTTATTAAATTTTGTTTTATTTCCTGATTGAGATGCTAGATGAATTGTTGGTGTCCAAAAACCAGAAACACATATACAGTCACACTTAATATTTTCTATTTCTCCAAGTTTTTTTTTATCATAAGAAATTGTAGTGATATCAGCTGATTTTACTTTCTTATAACCTTGAGCAGCTACTACTACATAAGAAAATTTAATATTTATTCCTAAGTTTTTAGCTTCGTCAACTATTTCAGAATGTGGATCTTTTCTTGTATCTAAGATAATTGGTTCAATCCCATTTTTTTTAAATTCAATTGCTGTTTCATAACCACTATCATTGTTAGTGAATATAAGAGGGTTTCTTCCTACCAAGACCCCATAAACTTTTAGGTATTCTTTTGCTGCAGATGAAAGCATTACTCCTGGCGTATCATTGTTACCAAAAACTATAGGTCTTTCAATCGATCCTGAAGAAATTAAAACTTCTTTTGCTCTTATATACCAAAGTCTTTGTTTTGGATGAAACTTTTTTGTTTTTGGTAAATGATCGCTAATTCTTTCAGACATCACCAACATGTTGTGATCATAATAACCAAAAACCTGTGATCTATTTTTAACAGTTACGTTAGGCATTTCTTTAAGTTTAGCAATAACTCCCTCTGCCCATTCTTTACCTGGTTGATTTCCAATATTAACTTCGCTTGTGAGCAGAGTCCCACCAAATCTTGCTTTGTCTTCAGCAAGGATAACTCTAGCACCATTTTTTGCTGCAGCATAAGCACTAGCAAGTCCTGATGGCCCTGATCCAGCTATTAATAAGTCACAATATTCATATTTGTGATCATATCTTTCTTTATCGTGTTTTGTAGATGCCTCACCAAGTCCAGCTGCTTTTCTTATAAATGGCTCATAAACCTTATACCAAAAGCTTTTTGGCCACATAAATGTTTTGTAATAAAATCCTGCTGGAAGAAATATCTTTAAAAAATTATTTATTGCTCCAATATCAAAATTAACACTTGGCCAGCAATTTACACTTGTTGCTTCTAAACCTTCAAAAAGTTCTTGTTCAGTAGCTTTGATATTTGGTTCTGTTTCACCATTTCTATATAACTGAACAATTGCATAAGGCTCATCTACACCTGCTCCAAAAAAACCTCTTGGTCTATGATATTTAAAACTTCGACCAACTAAATGTACCCCATTTGCCAATAAAGCAGAGGCTAAGGTGTCTCCCTCATAACCATAATACTTCTTACTATTAAATTTAAATGATAGTTTTTTTTCTCTATTTATTAATCCAATATTTTCTAACCTATATCTTTGAGACATTAAAAAATATCCTCACTTGCTTTCATGGTTTGAAAAATCTCATGAGTTGCAGTATCTCTTTCAACTTTAATCCACTGTCTGCAACCAGATAAATGTTGCCATAATTCAAAATGTTTACCTCTTAAACTTTTTCTGTTATAGACAAAATTATCCCACTCTTGATCTGATACTTCTTTGTTAAGTTCTGGTCTTTTAACTGTAGCATCACCTCCATAAGAAAATTCATTTTGTGATCTTATCCCACAGTGTGGACATTTAATGTGTAGCATTTATGAAATCCATGTTTTTGTGCCCAGTCCTTTTTCATCTAGTAAATGACCAGTATTAAATCTATTTAAACCATACCCTGCATTTAATTTATGAACTCTATCTTGCGCAATAGTATGAGCAAATGTCCAACCTGAGGCTGGAGTTGCTTTAAATCCACCATAACACCATCCACAATTCAAATACAAACCTTCAATGTGTGTTTTGTCAATAATAGGTGAACCATCCATTGACATGTCCATTATCCCACCCCAAGTTCTTAGCATTTTTAACTTACTTAAAAAAGGCATCATAGCAATTCCTTCTGTCAAAACATGCTGTAAAGTTGGTAGGTTTCCTCTTTGAGCATAACTGTTGTATCCATCCAGATCTCCTCCCATAACCATCTCACCTTTATCAGATTGACTAATATAAAAATGACCTGCACCAAAAGTCACAACTCTATCTAAAACAGGTTTTACTGGTTCTGAAACACATGCTTGAAGGAGATGAGTTTCTATTGGTAAAGTCATATTTAATTTTTCTGCTAAAATATTTGTACTCCCTGCAACACACAATCCTATCTTTTTAACTTTGATATCTCCTCTTGAAGTTCTAACTCCATTAATTTTTCCACTAGTAACATCAAATCCTGTCACTTCACAATTTTGAATTATATCTACACCCATTGAATCTGCTTGTCTTGCATAACCCCAAGCAACTGCATCATGTCTTGCCGTTCCAGCACTAGGTTGCATTAGACCTCCAAAAATTGGGAATCTTACATTATTAGAAAAGTCTGCCATTGGAATAATTTCTTTTACTTGTTCTCGATTTAATAGAACTGCATCAATACCATTTAAACGCATTGAATTTCCTCGTCTTGCATATGTGTTCATTTGAGCATCAGAGTGTGCTAGGTTGATTATTCCTCTTGGAGAAAACATTACATTGTAATTTAAATCCTGGCTCATCCTCCTCCATAGGTCCATTCCAAACTCACTAAATAATGCATTATCATCATGCATATAATTAGATCTAATAATTGTAGTGTTTCTTCCAACATTTCCACCGCCTATCCATCCCTTCTCAATAATGGCAACATTTGTAATATTATGCTCTTTTGCAAGATAGTAAGCGGTCGCTAAACCATGACCACCTCCTCCAATTATAACTACATCATATTCTTTTTTTGGCGTTGGATCTTTCCAAGCTAAATCCCAATTTTGATGATTTGAGAAGGCATTTTTAATTAAATTAAATATGGAATACTTTTGCATATTTTGATTTTATAACAGTCAATATAAATAGTTCTTATTTTTTTTATATATAATTTTTAGAAGTTTCCAAAATTGATAAAAAGATATATTAATCCAGTTCAAAAAAATTGAAAATTTATAGGAGTTTTAAATGAGTAAAGTAAAGTCAGATATTCAAATAGCTAGAGAAGCTAAAATGCAACCTATAAATGACATATTAGCAAAGATAAATGTACCAGATGAAAGTTCTGCTTTCAGTCCAATGGGAAGACATATTGCCAAAATAAATTTGGAATATTTAGATAGTCTTAAAAAAAATGATGGAAAATTAATTTTAGTTACTGCTATCACACCAACTCCGGCTGGAGAAGGTAAAACAACAACCTCAGTAGGATTGAATGATGGTCTAAACAAGATTGGTAAAAAATCTTTAGTTTGTCTTAGAGAGCCAAGTCTTGGTCCATCTTTTGGAATGAAAGGTGGTGCTGCAGGTGGTGGATATGCTCAAGTAGTTCCAATGGAACAAATTAATTTACATTTCACTGGAGATTTTCATGCAATCACATCTGCTCATAATTTATTATCTGCATTAATTGATAATCATATTTATTGGGGAAATAAACTTAATATAGATGTAAGAAGAATTGTTTGGAGAAGAGTAATGGACATGAATGATAGGTCACTAAGATCAATTATTGTTGACCTAGGTGGGGTTGCAAACGGTTACCCAAGGCAAGATAGTTTTGATATTACTGTTGCTTCTGAATTAATGGCAATATTCTGTTTGGCTAATAATTTAAAAGATCTAGAAGAAAGAATCGGCAATATAACAATAGGATACACTAGAGATAAAAAATCAATTCTAGCTAAAGATTTAAATGCTCAAGGTCCTATGACAGTTTTATTAAAGGAAGCAATCAGACCAAATGTAACTCAAACTTTAGAAAATAATCCTGCAATTATACACGGTGGGCCTTTTGCAAATATTGCACATGGATGTAATTCTGTAATTGCTACCAAAGCTGGATTGAAATTAGCAGATTATGTTATTACAGAAGCTGGTTTTGGTGCAGATCTTGGTGCAGAGAAATTTTTAAATATTAAGTGCAGAAAATCAGGAATTAAACCAGATTGCGTTGTTATAGTAGCAACTATCAGGGCACTTAAAATGCATGGAGGATTAGCAAAAGATGAATTAAAAAATGAAAATGTAAATGCATTAAATAAAGGTTTAGTTAACTTAGAAAGACATATTAATAATATAAGAAAATTTGGATTACCTGTTACTATAGCGGTAAATCATTTTATAACTGATACAGATAAAGAAATGAACACATTATTAGATTTTTGTAAAACTCAAGGTGTTAAAGCCTCTAAATGTACTCACTGGTCTAACGGTAGTGAAGGGACCAAGGAATTAGCTAAAAATGTAGTTGAAATATGTGAAGATAAAAAAAATACTTTTAAATATTTATATGATGACAATATACCTTTGTTTAAAAAAATAGAAAAAATTGCCCAAGAAATCTATCATGCAAGTGAGGTTGTGGCTGATACAAAAATTAGACAACAACTCAAAGATTTTGAAGAAAAAGGTTATGGAACACTTCCAGTTTGTATTGCCAAAACTCAATATAGTTTCTCAACAGACCCAAATTTAAAAGGAGCTCCAACCGGACATGTTTTGCCAATTAGAGAGGTCAGATTATCATCAGGTGCAGAATTTGTTGTTGTTGTTTGTGGAGAAATAATGACTATGCCAGGACTGCCTAGAGTACCAGCTGCAGATTCAATTAAATTAAATAAAGATGGTGAAATAGAGGGTTTATTTTAAAATTAGACTAACAAATTTAACCAATTTCTCAATTCTATCATTCTTGAATTCTTTTCTGAAATTTTAATTTCTTCTTCAATTAAATTAATGTGTTTATTAATTTCACCTTCATCTTTAAATCTGTTTCTTTGATCAATTAATCTATCTTTTCTAAACTTAATAATACTTATCATTTTTTCATAAGTAATCTCTGGGTGGTATTGTATTCCCCAGACTTCACTAATTCCTGAATTAAAATAAAGACCTTGAATTTTATTAATCTTATTAGATGCTAAGTGCGTAGCTTTATTTGGAAGAGTTACCACTTCATCAAAATTAAATGCAGGGGTGTTAAATATACTTTTTTTATCTTTATAAAATAAATTGCTTAAGCCTGCTGATGTTAACTTAATATCATTTGCAATTCCTATATGAGAACCATTTACAGCTTTTTTTACTTCGCCTCCAGCTGCAGTAACTGCTACTTGCATGCCCCAACAAATAGCCAAAATTTTTTTTATACTTTTAAGGCATTCTTTCATAAAAGAGATCTGTCTTCTTATTTCAATAGTATTATTATAAATATTCAAACTACTACCGCCCCAAATTAACCCATCATACTTCTTTAGGTTTGGTATTATCATATTTAAATTAAGCTCTAAACAAGGATTTAAAACATCTATATTTAGATCATTATTATAAAAATTAAGACTTTCTTTTAGGCTCTCAGTGTGAGTAGGTATTCCCACATCTTTAAAAACTTTTCCTTCCTCAGGGGTATTGCCTTCACAAACTAAAATATTTAATGTTTTCATTTACCAACTAATTTCCAGTTTTTTGTTTTCACAAATTGTTCTCAGCATACTAAACATTAGTGGAAATTTTTTTGGATCAAGATCATTTAAAATTTTTGGTCCAATTTCTATAGCTAGCTCAGCTCCTTCAATAGTAACATCCTTCATAAATTTTTCTTTTGCATTTTTGTATAAATATCCTTTGCCTAGATATTTACCCATTAAACTATTTCTTCCACCTATTGCACTCACATACAGATCTCCCAGTCCTGCTAAACCATAAACAGTATCTGGTTTGCCACCATAATTAGAAACAAAATCTACCATTTCAGAAATAGATCTATGAATTAGAGATGCTGATGTATTTAAATAATATTTTGATTGAATTTCTATTGATGCTTTAGAATTACTTAATCCTTCAGATGCTCCTATCAACATTGAATAGATATTTTTTATTGCTCCAGACAACTCAACACCATCTAAATCATTTGATATTTCTGTAGAGTAGTATTCAGTTGATATTATTTTTTTTAAAAATTGGGCTTCTTCAATAAAAGGATTTGCTATAACTGTTCCTGTTCTCATTTTATTTGCTAAACCCACAGCTAAACATGGTCCTTTGATTGCAGAAATATTTACTTCTTTATGTCCTTTTTCATTTAATAATTTTTTAATTTTATCTGAAAGAGTTGATAATTCATTGTCTACAATTGATAATCCCTTAGTTAACAAAATAATAGGTAAATTTTTTTTGTAATTTTTTGAAATTTGATTAACAAACCATTCAATTCCCACAGAACTTACACCGCAAACGATAATATCTACGCCCTCTTGTAAAATAATTTTTAATTTTTCAAAACTTTCAAAATTAATTTCTTTTGGTAGTTGAGTTTTTAATGTTGGATGAATTTGATTATTAGAATTTATTTTTTCAATTAGATTATCTTCTAAATGAGTTCCAACTACTGTAACATCATTCTTGTTATCATAACATGGGACTGCAAAGGCAGAGCCCATTGCACCAGCACCTATAATGATTATTTTTTTCATAACTATGTTTAAGCCAAAGTTTTTCTAATTGCTTGTTGCCAACCTTGCAATAAGTTATTTCTTAATTTTTTGTTAATTTTTGGGTAAAAAATGGTGTCTTTTTTCCATTTAAATTTTATTTCATTAAGAGATTTAAATTCACCAGCTTGATATCCTGCTAAAAAGGCTACTCCTAAAGCAGTAGCTTCTTGACTAGCTGGCCTTAAAACTTTGATATCCAAAATATCAGATAAAAATTGCACAAACCAATTATTTGAAACCATACCTCCGTCAACTTTAATTACTTTGGGTTTAGATCCATCTTTTCTCATAGACTCAAATAAATCATGACTTTGATATGCAACTGACTCTAAAACAGCTTTAACTAAATTTTTCCAATCTGTGTTTCTAGTTAATCCTGTGATTATACCTCTTGATTTTGGACTCCAATAAGGAGCTCCTAAACCAGTAAACGCTGGGACGATATAAATACCATCATTATTTATTTTAGATTTTGCAATCTTTTCTGTTTCATAAGCATTATTAATCAATTTAATTTTGTCTCTTAACCATTGAACACCTGCACCTGCAACGAAGATTGAACCTTCTAAGGCATAAGTGTTTTTATTTTTTAATCTATAATAAATTGTAGTTAATAATTTATTTTTAGATAAAATTTTTTTATTTTTAGTATTTATTAATGCAAATGCACCTGTTCCGTAGGTGATTTTAACTGAACCTTTATCAAAACAAGTTTGACCTACAGCTGCGGCTTGCTGGTCACCAAGTACAGCATTGATTGGAATCTCTTCACCTGTAATTTTTCTTGACGTTGTTCCAAAATTGTCAGCTGAATTTTTTACTTCTGGTAAAATTGATTTTGGAATTTTTAACTTTTTAAGAATTTCATTATCCCATTTATTTAAGTTTATATTAAACATTAAAGTTCTACTTGCGTTTGTAGCATCTGTAAAATGATTTTTTTTATTAGTTAATCTCCAAATCAAAAAAGTATCAATAGTTCCGAACATTAATCGTTTATTTTTTAAGAGCTTTTTTGTTACAGAAACTTTATCAAGTATCCATTTTACTTTTGTTGCTGAAAAATAAGGATCTATAAAAAGTCCTGTTTTTTTTCTAAATAAATTTTCTAATTTTCTCTTTTTTAAATTTTCACAAATTTTTTGAGTTCTTCTATCTTGCCAAACAATAGCATTATAGACTGGATTGCCTGTAATTTTATCCCAAAGAATAGTTGTCTCTCTTTGATTCGCAATACCAATTGAGATAATTTTTGCTTTTAAAGATTTGCTTTTTTTAATTGACTCTTTGATTGTTTTTAAAGTTAGTTTCCAAATTTCCTCTGGATCATGCTCAACCCATCCTGAATAAGGAAAAATTTGTTTAAATTCATATTGTGATGAAAAAATTTTTTTCCCTGAAGTATTAAATAAAACTGATCGAGATGATGTAGTTCCTTGATCAATAGAAAGAATTAATTTTTGCACTACCTTTTATTCTAGGCCTAATAACTTTTTACGTCCATCTGCCCAAGTTCTAATTAAATTATCAACTGCTAGCCCTATAAATGCAACACAAAGCCCTAACATAAGTCCATTACCTATTCCTTGTCTGTCAGATAAAGCTTTTAAAATATATTGACCTAAATCTGTGGTACCAATCATTGCACCAATGATCACCATAAATAATGCAAAAACAACTGTTTGATTAATTCCTAACATCATATGTGGAAACGCAAGTGGTAATTCTATTTTTAACCATCGTTGTAATCGAGTTACTCCAGACATAGAGCCAGCATCATGTAAAGCAGTTGGAACACTTCTTAACCCCTCAATAGTATATCTTGTTGCTGGTATTGTTGCGTAAACAACAACAGCAATTAAAACTGAAGTATCTGTGACACCAAAAAGCATTATAACTGGAATTAAATAAACAAATGACGGAAAAGTTTGAAGAGTATCACAAACTCCAATAGTTATTCTTGAGCTTGTTTTATTCTGTGCACTTAAAGTTCCAATTGTAATTCCAAGAACTCCAGAAACAATTACACCAAAAGTTGCCATGTACATTGTTATCAGAGCTCTATCCCACCATTCTGTCATTGCTATAAATAAAGTGAAACTTCCAACAACCAACGCAGATCTAATACCTCCAATGATATAACCAGCACCCATAAATAAAACAAATGTAGCAACAATAGGCATTCTTAAAAATGCATTTTTCATGGGTATTAATATATCTACAATTAACCATGTATTAAAAATTTTGAGCGTGTCAAAAAAATTGACCAAAATCCAATCTACACCTGCGTTCCAAAAAGCTTCAGTAGAAATGCCTTTATTGTGTGGAACAATAAAAAAGTAATTAAAACCTTCTTTAAAAAAGAAAGTACCTAAATAAGAAAATATATACCCAACAACAACAATTCCACCGAATATATAAAGGTATTTATTTTTTTGAAAAGATGTAGGATTCTCAAAATAGTTTTTTTGTTTATTTGCCCATGCTAATGATAGCTTATCCAATAAGACTGCTATTAAAGTAATGCAAACTCCAGCTTCAAGTGCCAAACCTATTCTTAATTGGTTTAATGCTAGTAGCAAATTCCATCCAAGACCTTTAGCGCCTATAAATGAGGCTATAACAGCCATAGCTAAACATTGCATTATGACTTGATTAACCCCAATTAATATATCTCTTCTTGCAGTAGGAATTAAAACTTCAGATAGTAGTTGATAGTCAGTACAGCCACTCATTTTACCAGCCTCAATAACTTCAGGAGATACTTTTCTTAAACCCAATAAAGTTAATCTAACCATTGGAGGTGTTGCAAAAATTATTGTTGCAATTGCACCGGCATGATCACCTATTCCAAATAAAACCATTATTGGAACAAGGTATGAATAATGTGGCATAGTTTGAGCAACATTTAAAAGGGGATTTAAAATATTTTCTACTTTTTTACTTTTATATGCCCAAATTCCAAATCCAAGACCTAAAGCAAAAGAAATTGGTGCAGCTACCATTACAAATGACAAAGTTTGCATTGATGGTTTCCATTGACCAAAAGCAGAAATAAATATCATTGTTATGGCTGCAAATATTGCTAAATTTTTTCCACTAAGTTTATGACCTAATAAAATTGCAAAACCTGCAACTATTGTCCAAGGTAAGCCTGGTAATTTGGCCCAAGGATTAGCGCTTAAAAAATCCCAGCTTGTAAATGCAACAATGGTGTCAACTCCACCAATTAAAATTTCACGAATAAACTGAATTAAAAAAAGCATAGTGCTAGAAATTAATCTAGTTATATGAAGAACTAATGGTCTAGATCTAGTTTCTTGAATGCTTGAATCAAAATATTCAATTGGAAACCAATCGTTTAATAAAAAATATACTGAATCATTTAACCAACCTGGCATCCATGCAATAAATGATGGCAACCTCCAAAAAACACTATACTTAGTTTGATCTAGTTTATCTTTATCAATAAACTCAGTTCCAGCTTTCGCAAATTCGTATCCCTCTGGTATTTGAATGGCAAAACATAAACCAAAAAAAATAATCAATAAAAAAATCCATTGAACAGCTTTTGGATATTTTTTAATAACTTCCATAAAGTATTATGATTTTTCTTTTCCAGTTCTAAAAACTGTTTTAATTATCTTGGATGGCTTAACACTTCCAATTATATTATTTTTAGCATCTAAAACATTTGCTGACTTTTCTTGACTCAATATTTTTTCTGCCACTGTTTCAATAATTGCATCTTTAGAAACGCTAATATTATTTATATCTTTTTCGTTCACAGAAGTGTCCATTATTGCCTCTATTTTTAATACTTTTTCTCTTGGTACTTCTTCAGTAAACTTTCTTACATATTCGGTTTTTGGATTTAAAACAATATTAGCTGGAGTATCTAACTGTTCAATTAAACCATCTTTCATAATTGCTATTCTATCTGCAAGTCTTAATGCTTCATCAAAGTCATGTGTAATGAAAAGAATAGTTTTGTTTAAAACTCCTTGGAGTCTTAAAAACTCGTCTTGCATTTCTTTTCTTATTAACGGATCTAATGCTGAAAATGGTTCATCCAAAAACCATATATCTGGCTCAACAGCTAATGATCGAGCTATTCCAACTCTTTGTTGTTGACCTCCAGATAATTCTCTTGGAAAATAATTTTCCCTTCCTTTCAAACCAACCAACTCAACCATTTCCATAGCTTTTTTAATACTGTCATCAGTTTCACTTCCTTTAATCTGAAGTGGAAATGCAATATTTTCTAAAACTGTTTTATGAGGAAGTAGCGCAAAACTTTGAAATACCATTCCCATCTTGCTTCTTCTAAGTTCAATCAATTGTTTGTTATTCATTGCAAGGAGATCTTCGCCTTCGATATAAATCTTTCCACCAGTAGCTTCTGTTAATCGTGAGATGCATCTAAGTAGAGTTGATTTGCCAGAACCAGATAAACCCATTACAACTAACATTTCTCCTTTTGAAACTTCAAAAGAAGCATTATTAACACCTACTATACAACCAGCATCTTGAAATGTTTTTGCATCAACATTACCATTTGAATTTTGAAGCATTTTTTCTGCGTTAGCTCCAAATATTTTATAAACTGACTCACATTTAATTACTGGTGTTGATGTCATAATTATATTTTATATATTTATACTATTATTATTATCAAATACTCCATTAAAAATTCTTAATAAAATAAACCCTTGTATCAATACTAGTTTTTAAAAAACCTAAAGCTTCACCTTCAACTGTTACAGAGTTTGATGATCCAGCCAGAGGCTTAACTGTAAATTTAGCAAAACACTTATTCTTACTTTCATCCCAACTCACTGAATATTTTCCAGTAGTGCCACCATTAGCTGTGTATAAATCAAATGCTTTATTATCGATAATGTTAGCACCCATGATTGCTCTTTGAGTTATAATTTTTGTATTATTACAAACAATTTTATACTCTTCAGATGATAATTTTTGACCTTTATCTGAGTCGTAAAGTGTTAAAACACCCCTTGGTAAAGTTGCAATTAATTCATTTGCTTTTTCTTGTACTTTTTTTTGTTCTGCAACTTTAAGTTCAGCATCTTTATCTGGTCCAAAAAAAATATTTAGTATGAAAAAAGTAAAGAAAATTATTATTATTAAACTTGTTAATCCTATTAAACTCTTTAAACTTTCAGAAGATTGATTTAAATTATTTAACATAGTCCCCTTCATTCCATGTTCCATCAATCACTTTTCCATCTGACCATCTAAAAATTCCTTTTCCATGCATTTTATTATTTTTCCACTCACCTATATAAGTGGAGCCATCAGGAAATTTTAAAGTTCCTTTACCATGCCACTTACTATCGTTAAATTCTCCTTCATAGACATATCCATTTGGCCAAGTCTCAGTTCCTTCTCCTTTTTTCGAACCATTTTCCCATTGACCAACATAAGTTGTTTTATCTGTGTATGTCCAAGTTCCAAAACCATTATTACAATCACCATCGGTACATCCTGATTTTTTTGCGAAACTTGTATGTGAAATTATGAAACTAAAAACGATATATATAAATAATTTTTTCATTATTTCTTAATAAATTATATCAAATTTAAAAAAAATCTCCCCTAGTAAAACTAGGGGAGAATTTAAATTTAATTACGATTAACAAAAGTGATTACTTAGTCCACTTCTCCCAAACGTTTTTATTATCAGCTAACCATTTTTTAGCAGCATCTTCGTGAGTCATTTTATCTTCATCAACTAAAGCAGCCATAGCTCCAATTTGACCAGTGTTAAATGACAATTTTTTGAACATTGCTGCTGCTGCAGGATGAGTTTTTGGGAAGTTCACATTAACAGCTTTTTTCAAATAGCCATCAGGTGCTCCACATTTACCATCACCTCCATCAACTGGTCTACAACCATCATAATACGGTGGAAAATCTATAAAAGTAAATCCTTTTCCATCTGTAAAGTTTGGTGTCCAGTTAAAGATAATAGTTCCTCTTCCTTCATTTTCAGCTGCTTTAAGTTCAGCCCATAGTGCATCTGCACCACCTGCGAACTTAACTGTCCAAAGATCGCCTAATCCTAGAGCTTCTATTCTCTGTGGGATTAGATCTCCATGCCAACTTTGTGGACCTTCTAACATACGTCCTTTTCCACCAGAATCAGGTGTTGCAAAAGCTGCTGCACATTCTGGACTCTTTAAAGCATTCCAGTCTGGTAGACCTGGACAATATTTTGCTGCCCAATCAGGATAACCCATATCTTCAATAGTTCTTGCTTCATGGTCACCCCAGTCTAATACTCCACCTTTTTCTCTAGCTGTATCAAAAGATTTTCCAAAAGCTGATTCCCACACTTCATGCGAGATAGTTACATCGCCAATATTAATTGACTCATATACAGCCTGTGAATCTGCTGGTACATATTTTACGTTACTTCCCATAGACTCAAAAATTCCACCAATAACATGTGCCATAACCACTTGGCTCGACCAGTTATGAGTTGGGATCACTATAGGCTGGCTACTATCACCAGATTTTTTTGCAGTTTTATCTCCTCCTTGCATAAAGAAAATTGCTGCAATAATAACAACTACCGCTCCAATGATTAACGGCAAACTTTTGTTTTTCATTTTTTTCCCCTTTATTGATATGTTAATTAATCAATTATGTTCCTATTTAAATTTATAGTCAATCCCCTTTGATTATATTAAGCTAAGCTAAAAAATTTAAATTAACATTGATAATGTTACATACTAGTAAAGACATAAGAAATCCTGGTTTAAGAAGTTTACCACCTGGAGTTGAAAGATTTTATGTAAAAGGTGGCGGTCTATCTGTAATTGAAATTTTACCAGAAGATAAAATAGAAATAATTAACGAAGAAGGAAGACAAATTTGTGAAATAATTGTTTTCAATTCAAAAGGTAAATCTGATCTATCAATTTTAGGATTGAAAGAAAATGCAAATGCAGACTTCTCCAAAAAAACAATAATTAGTGATGAAAAAATTTCAAAGCTATTTAAGAAAAAGAATTTCAATCTGAATAAAGCAAAATCTTCAATTATATTTGACAAAGATTGTCTTATGGGAGAAAAAATAACTCTTTCATCAAAAGATAAATGTATTGTTTTAATAGCTGCACCTGGTGATCCTCTAAATGTTCATGAACAAAATCCACCAACTGATTTAACAATTTTTGTAAATAGAGCAAAATTTTCTGAAACTGATGAACAATTTGTTTTACCAGATCCTTTAAGTGATCCAATAATTGAACAACTCGTTAAAAGAAGAACGGCAGAGACTTATGAAGTTAAGGCTGGAGAATACATTCAAATTATAGATACAAGCGGAAGACAGTGCTCTGATTTCTTAGCTTTTGATACTCATAAATTAAATGATGGCCTTGAAAGTATTATAGATGATAAAGCAACAAGAACGTTTATGGGTAGTGCATATCCTGGACCTGGTTTATTTTCAAAATTTTATGATGGAAACCATGAAGCAATGGTTGAAGTAGTAAGAGACACAGTTGGAAGACATGATACTTTCAATTTAGCTTGTACTTCAAAATACTATGAAGATCTAGGATACATGGGTCATATTAATTGTACTGATAATTTTAATAAAAATTTAAAAAAATACGATATCAATGCACGAAAAAGCTGGTCAGCAATAAACCTTTTTTTTAATACAGCAATTGATGAGAATAATGTTGCAACATTTGATGAACCTTGGTCAAGACCTGGGGATTATGTTTTGTTCAGAGCTTTAAAAGATTTAACTTGTGTATCATCTGCTTGTCCATGTGATGTTGATGCTGCAAATGGCTGGAACCCAACAGATATATTTGTTAGAACTTATGCAAAAAACAAAAAATATTCAAAAGCAATTGCATTTAGAATGAAAACAGACTCCGAACCAAAACTAACTCAAGAAACAGGTTTCCATAAAAAAACATCTAAACTAACAAGAAATTTTATTGAATATAAAGGTTTTTGGCTAGCTAATAATTTTACAAAATCAGGAACAATAAAAGAGTACAATGCTTGTCGAGAAAGTGCGATAGCAACTGATCTTTCTCCACTAAGAAAATTTGAAATCTTAGGTCCGGATGCAGAAAACTTAATGCAATATACTTTAACTAGGAATGTTAAAAAATTATCAGTAGGTCAAGTTGTCTATACCGCAATGTGCTATGACAATGGATGCATGTTAGATGACGGAACTTTATTTAAATTTGGACAAGATAATTTTAGATGGATAGGTGGAGATGAATACAGTGGTGAATGGTTAAAAGAACAAGCTAAAAAGAAAAACTATAAAGTTTGGATTAAATCAGCTACGGATCACATACATAATATTGCCGTTCAAGGTCCTAATAGTAGAAAAATTTTAGAAAAATTTATCTGGACAGCCCCTATTCAACCATCAATAACTGAACTTGAGTGGTTTAAGTTTAGTATTGCAAGAATAGATCATGAAACTGGAATACCAATTGTTATTTCAAGAACAGGATACACTGGTGAACTTGGATATGAAATTTGGTGTCATCCGAAGGATGCTGGTGAAATTTGGGATAAAGTTTGGGAAGCTGGAAAAGAATTTAATATTACACCTTTAGGATTAGAAGCTTTAGATATGGTTCGTATTGAAGCTGGACTAATTTTTTATGGATATGAATTTAATGATCAAACAGATCCTTTTGAAGCAGGCATTGGTTTTACAGTTCCACTTAAAACCAAAGAAGATGATTTTATCGGCAAAGAGGAATTAATTAAAAGGAAAGCAAACCCACAAAAGAAATTAGTTGGATTAGAGCTTATAGGTCATGAACCAGCCATTAACGGTGATTGTGTTCATGTTGGTCGAGCACAAATTGGAGTAATAACTAGTGGAATGTTATCTCCAAAACTTGGAAAAAATATTGCTTTATGTAGAATTGATATTAAATATTCAGAAACTGGAACTGAAGTTGAAGTTGGTAAATTAGATGGTCATCAAAAAAGAATTGGGGCAAAAGTTGTTCCTTTTCCTTTTTACGATCCAACAAAATCTAGAGTTCGAGCTTAAAAAATATGATAGATAAAAAGAGAAGTCTTTTAGATTTTTGGGAAGATCAGGTTAAACAATCTCATACCTCAAGTAATTACTTTTTTAGAAAATCACCGTCTCATTATCATATGATGTTGTTAGTAATGTCAGCATATAAACTTAACCAAAAACTTTCAGTAGAAGAATTAAAGACTAGACTTTTCAAAACCTCTAGACCAAAATCAGCTTTAATAATTAATGAAGCTTGTGAAAAAGGATTCTTTCTTTTAGAAAAAACTTCAACTGATCAGAGAATAAAAAATATTAAGCCTAGTGTATCTTTTATCAAAGAGTTTAATGATTATTTAGATACACTTAAAAACATTACCTATTAATCGCTTATTTAAACATCTAAATAAATTACTATTTTTTATATATAAATTTTAGTTATAAAAATAATTATATTAATTACTTTTTAAAAAAATAATGTTTCTTTATGTCAACACTACCAACTAAAGCTAAAGTAGTTATTATCGGTGGCGGAATTCATGGACTAAGTACAGCTTGGAAGCTTTCAGAAACTTATAAAAATCCTGGTGATATTGTAATTCTAGAAAAAAAAGATACCGCAGCAGGTGCTAGCGGAATTGCTTGTGGCGTTATAAGAAATAATTATTTTCAACCAGCTATGAGGGAATTAATGGCTCACTCTGTTTCTGTATGGGAAAGTGATCCTAAAGCGTGGAAATATAATGCAGTAGGATACTTGCAAATATCTCCAGAAGTAATGCATGAAGATGTAGCTTCAATTTATAGCCAACAAAAAGCTATAGGATATGAGTCAGAATTTATAGAGGGTGAGAAAGAATGTGCTAAATATATGAAAGGTATGTTTGATGATTGGCAAGCTCAAGGCATAACATCTGTATTACACGAAAAAAAAGGTGGATATGCATTTAATAAAGATTCAGTAAAAGCCCTAGAAGAAAAATCTACAACAAATGGAGTTAACGTTGTTAAGGGAGTAAAGGTTACAGGGTTTAAAAGAGGAAGTAATAGTAAAGCTGTTACAGGTGTTGAAACAGATAAAGGAACTATTGAATGCGAGCAAGTAGTTGTTGGTGCTGGTCCTTGGGTTAGAGATTTCTGGAATATGCTGGAGCTTCCAAAAGTTGCAAATATTAAGGGGAAAGATGGAAAATTTCATAAAGAAGATATGTGGAAATACTGGATGCTACAAGAAGGCGTTATTGGTGTTGATAAAGATTTTTTAAGAATGAATGATGGTGGTCAACCACCAGTAATGCATGTCGACTCAACTGCTCCATTATATTCTGATACAACTAAAGAATTACTTACAGACAAGCTTTGGGGAATATATTATAAACCAGATATTGAAGGTCTTGGAGTTCAAGGAGGGACTTCTCCTTACATAGTTGATAAACATTTTGATAAAGTAAATGTAGATCCTTACGGATTAGAGTCTCCAGAATTTCAAACAACAGAAGCATTTAATGATATGTGGTGTTCGGCTCTAGCTCATTGTCAAAAAAGATTTGAAGGTAAATCTAATTTATATAGAAAAGGTCCTTCAGGTGGTCTTGGATGCATGACACCAGATAACTTTCCTATATTTGATAGATTTTTAGAAAATGTTTATATGATTGCTGATGCTAATCACGGATATAAAATGATTGGTGTTGGTGAACTTGTTGCAAAAGAAATTCTTGGTACTGAAAGTGATTTATTAAAACCGTTTAGATTCAACCGTTACGAGAAAGGTGAACTTCACCCTACTTCTAACAGTCCGTTCCCTTGGAGTTAAACTTCAAGCCTAGACACTAATAAAGTTTTCAGCTACGTTTGAACTATTAAAAATTCATTAAGGGAGAAATAATGACTGACCTAGATAAACATGTAAAAAGACCTGGTAGAGACAAATTAGTTAAACAAGTTAGAGCTAAAATAAACGAACTAGGAATTGAATATATCTTTTTTCAGTTCATTTCTGTAACTGGAAGAGTTGTAGGCAAAGGTATCCCAACCGACCATTGGGAAAGAACATGTGAAAAAGGTTTTCAGTTAGTGTATGGGGCAACAGCAAACCTGTTTGTTGATCGTCACGGTAGCTATATTGGATATGGCCCAGAAGCAAAAGAATTAGTTGGTATACCCGACCCAGAAACTTTTTGTCAACTTCCATGGGATAAAAAAGTAGCAAGAGTATTTGTTACTTGTTTTAGAAATAGAGAAGAAAGAGAAAATCCAGGAGCTCATTTAACTTCAGATTGTCGTGGAAACTTAAGAATACATGCTCAAGAATTTAAGAAAAAGCATGGTTACCAATTAAGAGTTGGAACAGAACCAGAAATGATGTGGTTAACGAAAAATGAAGATGGAACTCCAACTGGTAAAGGTTTTTCTAAACCTTATTGTTATCACATTGATCAATTTGAGTCCCTAAGACCTGTGTTTATGAAGGTTATGGAGTATGCTAGAGCGATGGGACTTGACATGATCCAAGGTGATCATGAAGATGCACCAGGACAATTAGAATTGAATTGGATGTATGATGATGTTTTAAGAAATGCAGATAGACTATCAACTTACAGACAAATTTGTGCACAGGTTGCAAGAGAGTTTAACTTAATAGCTTGTTTTATGACAAAACCTTTTATGGGTGTGTCAGCAAGTGGTTGTCATACAAATATGTCTTTATGGACTGGCGGAAAAGATAAAGTTAACAAATTATCTCATAAATCTTTACCAGCGATGGACGAAGTTTTTACTTATGTAGAGGGTGGAACTAATACTTTTATGCCTGATACTAAAGATGTTCAATTACCTGGTAAGATTGGCTTAAAAGCTATAGGGGGTGTAATGAAACATTTAGGTGCTTTAACCGCAATTGGTTCATCGACAGTTAACTCATATAGAAGATTATGGGATACAGGTTTTTGGGCACCAGTTTATGCAGACTGGGGATATCAAAATAGAACTTGTGGATTGAGAGTATCAGCTCCTGGAAGGTTTGAATATCGATCAGTAGATTCTATGCATAATCCTTACTTAATGGGTTCAGGACTGTTAAAATGTTTTGATGACGGAATAACAAATAATATTGATCCAGGAAAACCTGAGTCAAGAAGCATGTATGAAGCTCAAGCTGCTGGAAAAGAAGTTAAAAAATTACCTTTAAGCCTTGGTCAAGCATTAGATCGTTTAGCCGAAGATGAAGTTATCAAATCAGCTATGCCAGATGAAATGTATAAAGTGTTTCATTGGTATAAAAATGATGAATGGGAAAAGTTTTTAGGTGCAACAACTCAATGGGATCTAGATACTTATCTCGATTGTCTACCATAGGGTCTTTAATAAAATAAAAGGGGTAAAATAGTATGTGTGGAATTGCAGGATTAATTCATAGAGGTAAATCTTCCAATGTTGGAAGTGAATTACAAGGTATGCTTCAAGCATTAAAGCATAGAGGTGAAGACTCTACCGGTTACGCTTTGTACGGTGATACTGATGGTAAAAATTTTATTATGCGTTTTAAAGTTGGAGAAAACGTTGGCGAGGGAAGTTCATCTATTATGGAAGATGTTTCAGTTTATGATAAAAGAAAAAAAATTGTAGATCAGTATCTTGCTGAAATGGGAGCAAAAGTGTTAAAAGAAGAAAGAACTTTACCCTACTCTTTAAGATATGAGGTTTCATATGATAAAAAAGATCTATTAGATTTTTCTCAAAAAATTGAAAGCATTCCAGGAGTAGAAATTCTTTCTATGGGAAAATCATTAGAGGTAATTAAAGACCTTGGTAACGCTAAAGCAGTTTGTGATAGATATTCTTTAGATAAACTTGTAGGAACTCATGCAATTGGACATGCTAGAATGGCAACAGAGTCAGGTGTTGATATTAAATCTGCTCACCCTTTCTGGGGTTATCCTTTTAGTGATGTTTCGGTAGTTCATAACGGTCAACTTACAAATTATTGGAACAATAGAAGAGCTTTAGAAAACAAAGGGATGAGATTTATGTCTGAATGTGACTCTGAATTAATTGCAGTTTATATAGCTCAAAAAATGAGAGAAGGAGCAAGTCTTGAAGAGGGAATGAAAGATTCTTTATCAGGACTTGATGGAGTATTTACTTATTTTGTTGCAACAAAAGACTCATTAGGAATGGCTAAAGATACAATGGCCGCAAAACCGTTGGTTCTTTATGAGTCAGACGATTTAGTGGCAATGGGTTCAGAAGAAATAGCGATCAGATCTGTTCTTCCCCAAGAAATTGAAACTTATGATCCTTTTGATGGAGAGGTAAAAGTATGGCAAATCTAAAAACTAGAGAAAAAAAATCAAAAGCCCAGTCAATGGGTATGCATACCGAAGTCTTAACGGGAAGAACTCAACAAAAGTTCTTTAATCCTGATGAAGCTGAAAATTTTTATTATTTTGGTACTTATGACGTCGATTTTAATAAAAGAACAGAACTTGATGTAAAAGATATGTCTGCTCCAGAAGCTAATAAAGAAATAGATAATTTAATGAGCCAAGGTTATGGAACTATTGTTATAAAAAATCCTCAAGGAAAACATAGTTTGGGTGTTGGGATTTTGAATAAATTAAACTTAATTTTTGAAGGAAGTTTAGGTTATTTTGGTATGGGATCATGTGACGGTCCAACAGTTAGAATTAATGGTAGAGTTGGTTGGTCATGTGCTGAGAACTTAATGGCTGGCAAAGTAGTTATAGAAAAAAATGCTGGTTCATGTTTTGGAGCAGCTATTAGAGGTGGAGATTTAATTTGCAAAGGTAGTGTTGGTGCTAGAACTGGTATTGATATGAAGGGTGGAACTATTATCGTTGGTGGTGATGCTGGAGCTTTTACAGGATTTATGATGCAAAGAGGTCGAATTATTATTCTGGGAGATGTAGGAATAAACCTTGGAGACTCTATGTATGACGGCACTATTTTTATTGGTGGAAAAATTGGATCATTTGGAAGTGATGCTGTAACAGCTGATTTAACTTCTAGTGATCAAGATTGGTTAAAAAGAAAACTAAAAGTTGCTGAAATTGGTGAAAAATTTGATGTCAGTAAAATGACAAAGATTGTAGCCGGTAAAAAACTTTGGAATTATGATAATTTAGAACCTACAGAAAAGAAGGGAGCAATATAATGGCTAAGAAAAAAAAGAAAAAAAATGGAAATAGTAGTGTTGGCGGCAAAGCAGATGTTCATGCACATGAAGAGGGAAAAAGAAATAAAAGTTTATTAGGTTATAATGCTATTTTTACTCCTGAAGTTATAGATGATATTCACATTAAAGCTCAGTTAGGAAGATACAGAATGCGTGGAATGGCATTAATGAAAAAAATTCCGACTTTTGATGATTTGGTTTTTCTACCAGGAACTCTTACAAGATTTGTAATTGAGGGGTATAGAGAAAAATGTGAAACAAAAACTATAATTGGTCCTAGATGTGAAAATCCAATTGAATTAGATATTCCAGTGTACATAACTGGTATGAGTTTTGGTGCACTTTCTTATGAAGCAAAAACAGCTTTAGCTAGAGGAGCTACTATGGCTGGTAGCGCAACTTGTTCTGGGGAAGGTGGAATGATACCTGATGAAAGAAGATATTCTGAAAAATGGTATTATCAATGTATTCAATCAAGATATGGATTTAATCCACATCATGCTCAACTAGCAGATGGAATTGAAGTTTTTATAGGACAAGGACAAAAGGTTGGAATGGGTGGACACTTAATGGGACAAAAAGTAACTGACCAAGTTGCTGAGATGAGATCACTACCCTCTGGTATTGATCAAAGATCACCAGCAAGACATCCTGATTGGTTAGGTCCAGATGATTTAGCTCTAAAAGTTGAAGAGTTAAGACAATTGACAAAAAACAAAGTTCCGATTCAGTTAAAACTGGGTGCTTCTAAAGTTTATGATGATGTTCGAATGGCTGCAAAATGCGATCCGGACTCTATATATCTAGATGGAATGGAAGGATCTACAGGAGCTGGGCCTCATATTGCTGCAGCAAATACTGGAATTCCAGGTATTGCCGCAATAAGAGAAGCTCGAAGAGCAATCGATGATGTTGGCAAAACAGGAAAAGTTACGTTAATTTATGCCGGAGGTGTAAGAGATGGTGCCGATATGGCGAAAGCTTTAGCATTAGGTGCTGATGCTATTGCTATAGGGACAGGATCAATGATTGCTTTAAACTGTAACAAAGATATTCCTGAAGCAAACTTTGAAAAAGAAATGGGTGTAAAAGCAGGTGAGTGTTATCACTGCCACACTGGCCGTTGTCCAGTTGGTGTTGCTACTCAAGATCCAAAATTAAGAGCTAGATTAAACCCTGACGATGCTGCTTTAAGAGTTTATAACTACTTACATGCAATGACATTAGAGGCTCAACTTTTAGCTAGAGCATGTGGTAAAACTAATATTCATTCATTAGAACCTGAAGATTTAGCGGCATTAACCACAGAAGCATCTGCCTTAGCAAAAGTTCCATTAGCGGGAACTAACTACACAGTTGGTGTTGATAACTATCACAAAATATAAGAGACAAATATGGCGAAGAAAAAAAATAAAAGTAAAAAAAAAGTTAAAAAAGAAAAAAAACTAAAACTTGGTACTTTTAAAGAAACTGCTAGAGAAAAATTAATTGGTCAGCATATCGGTTATAGATACGATGTAAACATGTTGCCTGATTACAAAAGAATAACTCCATTTTTAAAAAAATATATAGAAGCTATGGGATGGGATGATCTTAATTGGTTAGAAGATGTTCATATGGGATATGAAGAAGATAGACCGGCTGTATTTTGTAGAAATGCAAATGGATGGGTTACTATTCCAAAATCAATCAAATTACCTAATAACCAACAAGACAGAGACATGATTGCAAGAGAACTTTTAATTAAATTTCAAATGTCTCCTAAACATCCTTTGGTAGATTTGAAAAAAGCTTACTTAAAATTTTAATATAACAATCTAGGGTTGATTATTTTTTAAAAGAAACTGTATTTCTTGGTTTTTTTGAACACTGTTTAGTTGTCACCACCCCTGAAATTTCATAAGGTTTGCTAAACTAATATGGGAGAGAGATTATGACTGATCAGTTAGGTGCTCTAACCACTATATTTACAGAATTTTACTACTGGGTAACAGTAGTATTGATGTTCTTAATTCATGTTGGATTCTGTATGTATGAAGTTGGGGCTTCTCGATACAAACATCACCAACATACTCTTATGAAAAATACCATGTTGATACCGTTAGTAACGGTCACTTGGTTTTTCTTTGGTTGGTGGATTTACTGGGCATTCCCAACAGGACCGGGAATAGCTCCTTCAATAATGAACGAAAGTGCTGCTTTAATTACTGACGAAAGTACTTTTAGTGCTAAATGGTATATGCCAAACACAGAATATATGGCAGTTAATTTAGGTGACCACATAAGTGGTGTATTCTGGGCTGCGTTCTTACTATTTTCATGGACAGCTGCTTCTATTGTTTCAGGAGCAATCATTGAAAGGATTACAACTTTTGCATTTGGAATCTTAGCAATTGCAATAGGTTCAGTATTCTGGACTATTGATGCTGCTTGGGGATGGCACTTTGATGGATGGATGCTTAAAATTTTAGGCTACCATGATGCTTATGCTTCTGGAGTAATTCACGCAATTGCAGGTGGCTTTGCCTTAGGTGTTCTAATGGTTTTAGGACCAAGAATTGGTAAGTTTTCATCTAGTGGTGAACCAAGAAATATAGGACCAAGAAATCCTTGGCTAGTAACAATTGGATTGTTTTTAATTTATACTGGCTTTTGGGGATTCTATGCGGCTTGTAATATACCTATATTTGATCTAGGCCCTGAATATGGCATGGAAGGTGTGACTTACTGGACAGCTACAAACATTTATGTAACCCCTACTACACTTAGTGGTATTACTTTTAATTTCTTGATGTCATTATCAGGAGGATTATTGGCCGGTTATTGGATTGCTAAAGGTGATCCATTCTGGACTTACTCAAGTGGACTAGCAGGTATCATCTGTGCTTCAGCTGGAAATGATTTATATCATCCAATTCAAGCAATGATCATTGGTATGATCGGTGTTGTAATTGCATACAAACTACATTATTGGGTTGAACGTAAGTTCAAAATTGATGATGCAGTTGGTGCAGTAGCAGTGCATGGTTATGCTGGTTTTGTTGGTCTTGTCATCTGTGGATTTGTTTTAAATGGTTATCCATCATCTGGTTACAGTGTTGGCGCTATGTGGGACGGATCAACTTATGCATCTATTAACCCGTTAGGACAATTTCTAGGAGCAATAATAATGTTCGTAGTTCTTGGACTAATACCAGGCTATGTTATAGCTAAAGTACTAAGCGCTATGGGTAAATTAAGAATCCCACGTGAAGTAGAAATAGCTGGACTAGACTATGAATTGATGGAGGACGATAGAGATGCTGAAAAAGCGGTCGCCTCTTCAACTAGGTAAAGAAGGAGAAATATATGGCTACAGTAACAAACTGGGTAGATCATTTAAGTGCTGAAGAAGTTGTCGGAGCAATTTATCCGGGGGCTGGTTCCAGTGAAACTTTACTAGTTATTCTAGGTATAGTTTTGTGGATAGGTTGGCATGTTCTTACTAACAAATCTGAGAGTGAAAAACTTGAAAGATTAGCTAGAAAAAGACACGGAGCTAATGATCATAAAAGCAATATTACCGATTGGTAATTAAGATAAAAAATTTGGGCGCTACTTAATTGTGGCGCCCTTTTTTTTTAAAAATTTAAAAATGACAGATAAAAAAAATAATGAAGAATTGAGACCTAGCAAAATGAGAGGGGTGGCTTTTCCCAAAGCAAAATATGGAGTAATATTAGCTATAATAATAATAATTTTAGTAAATTTAACTTATTACAAAGACAAAATTTCAAATTTTTTTAGTATTTAATTTTATTTATCTATCACTAGTCATTGACCAATCATCATTTATGGTAAGTATTAATCTATAAACTTCGTTTATTTTTAATGAACTTGTATAGATTTTTTTTGTAATTGGATTAGTAACATAATATCCTTTTTCTTCTTTAGTCAAATATCCCACATATTGCTTATTATCTTCTGCGATTCCTAAACAAATTTTATCAGATAAAAATTTAAAAAAATTTTCACAACTATTTTTATCTAGTCCTCGTTGAGAAAATATAAATAATTGTCTGTTAAGAAGTGAGGTAATACTTTGATATCTATAAACAATCATCGGTTTAAAGTTTATATAAATATTTTGAGGAATTTTTAATGAAGATGTTTCGTTAGGAAGCAAGGGCAATATATCAAAATTTTTAGTGATACTACCATTAATTTGGACCTCGTATTCACTTATATTTTGTAACCCTGAAACCTCAATCCACTGATTTAAAAACATTTTATTTAAGTCTGGATAAACACTATAAAGTGCAATTGCATTATCAAATGAAGTAACAAAATTTCTATTATTCTTCATTCGAGTTATAGTGTTTTCATTTATTCCTGTTTTTTTTGATGTGGTAACTTGTTTTTCCTTAAGAGATAAATCTTTGAGAAAATCTGAGATAATTTTTTTTCTAGTTTGAATTTGTTCGTCAACTCTTCTCTTTAAAGAATTATTTTTTTCTATTTCTTGTTGCATTTTAATTTACCAATTAAGTGATATTTTATATTATGTATAATATTAAGTATAATCTATAATTTTTTATCTTTTGCTTAAAACATTGAAGATACTAAACTTTTTAAATTATCTTTCAAAAAATTCTACCTGGGATTGATTATCAACTTAGATTAGAAAAAAAATTTATTAATTAATCGAAAAAAAATCTCACCAGTGATAGGCTTATATAATAAACGACATAACTTTGGGGGGAAACATGACTAAGAAAAAAGAAAAGTCTACTAAAGTAATTAAGAACAAAAGTAGAAGAAAAGTTTTAAAAACTTTAGGTTCTGCTGCTTTACTAGCTGGTGCTTCAAATTTTTTACCTATGCCATGGATTAGAAAAGCTGACGCATCAAATCATATATTAATTGGTATACCTTCATCATTATCAACACCATACGGTGTAGCTGATGATCAAGATCACTTAAATGGTACAATAATGGCCATTGAAGCAATTAATGCTAAAGGTGGAGTTAAAGGAAGAGAAATAAAAACTTTCGTTCCTGACTATGACAAGCTATCTGCTGAAAGTACACAATCCGCTATTGCAGCTTGTATAGATAAGAAAGTTCATGCAATTTCAAATGCATTTACTTTTGCTCCAATTCCTGGAATGGATACATCAACTAAATGGAAAGCTCCATATCTACAAGGTAATACTCAAAGACTCGCTACAGAGGAATTCAAAAAAAATCCTCAGAAGTATAGTCATGTGTTACAAACTGATCCATCAGAGGTAAATTATGGTTGGACTTATCCAATGTGGCTTGATGCAATGAAAGCAACTGGAACATGGAAGCCTGTAAATAATAAAGTTCACATAATCTCTGAACAAACTGGTTATAACCAAACAATTTTGAAAGCTGCAAAAGAGTCTTTGGCAAAATCTGGTTGGGAATTAGCTGGTGATACACAAATTCAATATCCTGTTAATGATTGGGCGCCAGTAATCCAAGAATTAAAAAAAGTTGGTGCTGGAGCAATTATGTGTAACCACTGGATGGCAGCTGAAGAAGCCGCTTTTTGTAAACAGTTTAGAGCAGATCCTGTACCAGGAGCTTTAGTTTATGTACAGTACGGTGCATCTCAACCCGAGTTTTTAGAACTTGGTGGAAGAGCAATGGAAGGCTTCTGTTGGAGTACAGTTCTAGGTGTATATGGAGACAAAATGGGTCAAGATTTTAGAAAAGATTACCTAAAAAGATTCCCTGAATTTGGAACATACAAGAAGAACACAATGGGACTTGTCTACACTGGTAATGGGTATGATATTGTAAATTATCTAGCTGCTTCTTGGAATACTACTGGAGCTCTTGGGCTTAATGATGCTGATTTCAAGAAAAATTGTGATTGGATAAGAACAAACCCATTCAGAGGTGTTTGTGGAATGATGGACATGAATAATGAATATCAAGAAGCTCTACACTTCCCTGATAATGGATTTGGAAATCAAGCTGACTCCCATGAAACTGGAATGGGACAATTGTTTGTTCAGGTTCAAAATGTTCAACACAAGATCATATGGCCAAACGATTACAGTGAATCTAAATTAGAGGGTTGTGACTGGTGGTAAGATCTAGTTAACAAATTTTAAAGGGGGCGACTACTCGCCCTCTTTTTACATAAATCCAATTAATAGAAAATATAAGTATGAATAAAGAGTTAGCTAAAGATTTTTTTTCCTGCAAAAATATTAGCATCGACTTAGGTGGAAGAGAAATATTGAGAAATATCAATATCGATATAAAGCCAGGTGAAGTTTTAGGTATTATTGGACCAAATGGAGCAGGTAAAACTTCTTTAATAGAAATACTATCTGGCAGATATAAACAAAAAACTGGCGATGTAATATACAAAGATCAAATAATTAATAATAAACCTCTTTATGAAAGAGCGCGAATGGGTATTGGTAGAACTTATCAAACACCTGTTGTACCTGAAGAATTAACTGTTGGTGAAACTCTTAAGGCTGCAAGACAATCTACAAAACCTTATTTACCCGTTACAGATGCGGAATATGCAGCAGATTTAGTAAAATTTAAAGTTAACTGGGATACAGACAATACAAAACTTGAAACTTTTAATAGAAGAAAACTTTTAATGACTAGTGTCTTAATGAGAGAACCCGATATTATTTTAATGGATGAGCCTGCTTCTGGTTTAATAAATGCAGAAATAGATGAAATTGATAATACATTAAGAATGCTATCAAAAGAAATGAACATAGCAGTAATAATTGTAGAACATAGAATCGAATTACTAGAGACGATTGCTGACAGGGTTGTTGTAATGGATGCTGGTGAAATTATTGCAGAAGGAAATTTAGAGGATGTTATAAATAATCCAAAAGTAAAAGAGGCTTATTTTGAAGGTTAAATTTTGTGAGTAATATTTTAGAAATTAAAGGTTTGTCGGCAGGTTATGGTCCTTTACGAGTAATTCATGACTTAGATCTTATAATCCAATCTGGTGAGCGTGTTGGAATTGTAGGGTTGAACGGACACGGAAAGACAACTTTATTTTATGCTATTGCTGGACTTACTCATTGGCAAAGAGGCTCTATTAGAATTGGTGGTAAAGAAATTGGTCGAACTAGAAGTCAAGGACCAGGAAGGTACACTCATATAGTTGTAAAAGAAGGTCTTGCAATTATGCCTCAAGGAGATGAAATTTTTCACGGTCTTACTGTTGAAGAGCATCTAGATAGTGGTGCATTCACTCCAGAGTCTTGGAAAAATAGAAAACAAAAAAGAGAGGAAATTTTAGAAATTTTTGAGCCATTAAAGAAATTAATTCACACCCCAGTTGGAAGGCTGTCTGGAGGAGAAAGAAGAATGGTTTCTATAGGTAGAGGAATGATGTCAGAGGCAAAACTTTATATGGCAGATGAACCTACATTAGGATTAGCTCCAAAAATTGGTAAAGGGGTATTAGAAGCATTATTGAAAATTGATTTAAAAAATTCTGCAATGATCATTGCAGAGCAAAACGTAGCATTGTTAGAGGGTAAAGTAGACAGAATTATTGGTATGCATGCAGGTAAACTTAAAGGTGAAGCTTCATCATCTTTATCAATGGGTCTAAAAAATTAATTATTATGAATGATATAATTTTTATAGTCATTAATGGAATAACGGTAGCGTCCATATATGGACTTATCGCTGTTGCAGTATCAATTACTTGGTCTGCACTAGGTCTATTAAATTTAAGTTATGGTTTTATATTTTCATTTGCAGGATATGGAGCATGGTTAGCTGAAAGATATTTGTATGGGGAACCAATTTTTGTAATGTTCATGGGAATTGCAGCAGGAATTGTTGGTGGTGTAATGGTGTGCCTTCTTGTTTTTATCCCGGTCCACGATAAGCCAAATTTTACTATTAGAGGCATGATAGGAACATTGGCAATAAGTTTAATTGGAGGACAAATTTTACTTCAAAATTTTGGACCCAAAGCAAAGCTACTTCCAGAGTTTTTTGGTTATGGTAAAATAAAGATATTAGATGTCACGCTTACTGCTGATAAAATTGGGATAATTTGCTCATCAATTGTAATGCTTGCAATTGTTGTAAGATGGATGAAATCTAGCAGAAGAGGGTTAGAAATTAGAGCAATGATGATGAATCCACATGCAGCGAGTATTGTGGGAATTGGAGTGCGTAAAACAGGAATTTATGTAATGGCAGTAACTGGTGCTATGACTGGCCTCTCAGCAGTCTTGCTATCTCAAACATATTATCTATCTCCGTTTAGTGGTCTAACACCAATGATTAAAGGTGTGAGTATAGCTTTAATGGGTGGACTAGGAAGTGTTAGGGGAGCTGTTATTGCGGCAATTATTTTGGGATTTAATGAAGCGTTAACTTCAAAATTTTTAGGTGGAAGATATGTTTTAATGACTCAGTTTTTACTAATCATAATTGTACTTATTATCAGACCAAGAGGTATTGCGGGTATTTTAGATAAAGCGAGAGAAGCATGAGTGATATCAAACAAAAGAAAAATAAGACTTGGAAAAATCCATTGGCTGTTTGGGGGTCTAAAGGTGGTAATCACGAGGTTCCTACTCCAGAATATAAAAATCCTCATCAAATTTGGAGAGATACAAAAGCTTTTAAAGTTCCAACTTCAAAAATTGGAAGATTTCATTACGAATATAAATCAACTAATCACGGAGAAAAAATTTGGAATAGGCTAAGATGGTGGCCCACTAGAAGAACAATATTATGGACACAAGGTGTATATAATAGAAAGAGTCTTAAACCAGAAAAAATCAGAAAAGATAAGAGACCAATATTTTGGTTCTTTAGTTTATTGTTTTTGGCAATAGCTCCTTTCATTTTGCCAGATGGGTATAAGAATAGTTTATTAACTGCTGGAGGAATTTTTGGAATCTATGCATCGATAAATCTTTGCTGGACACTTGTAATTGGAACTGCAGGAATATTCTCTTTAGCTACATATGCTATAGTTGGAATGTCAGCATTTTTAACTACTTGGTTGTCAATAAATTTAGGCTTACCATGGTGGATGTTGCCAATGATTGGTATGATTGTTGGGCTAAGTTTTGGAATAATAATTGCCCTACCAGCTTTAAGATTAGATGGATTTTATTATGGACTTTTAACTCTAGGTCTAAACGAACTTTGTAGAGTATTTATTACAACTTCAAAAGCATTTGGTGCTGCTTCTGGTGGATTGTATGGAGCTGATACTTTTATTAATGAAAACTGGGCACCTATGACACAAACTCTAGTACAGTATTACTCTGGATTTGCATTATTAATTGCTGCACTTTTTTTATTTAGATTTGTAGATGCTAAAAGATTAGGTAGAATTCTAAAATTAGCACCAGAAAAAAAAGAAGCCTTCGCTGAAGCTTCAGGTGTTGACTATAAAAGGGCAAGAGTTACTGTCTTTTTAATATCATCAATTGCATTAGGATTTATTGGAGGGTTTTATGCTGCTTATTATAGGGGCAGTGCTTTTGATATATTCTCTTTTCATACAGTAATCATGGGTTTAGCAATGATTACCATTGGTGGTATTGGAAGAGCTGATGGTGCTGTTGCAGGAACTTTAATTATAGTAATTATAGATAGAGTTCTAGTAGAACTTGGTCCATATAGATATATCATAATAGGATTGTTAATGATGTTTATAATTCTTTTTTTAAAGAACGGACTTTTTGGAATAAGAAAACAATTTAAAGATTGGAGAGATAAGAAAAAAGGTGAAGCAAGATCAACAAGACTAGAAAGAGGAGGAGAAATGCTACCAGAACAAGCAACTGAGACAGACAATAAAGATGAAATATACAGAAAAAGATATGATAAAATGCAAAGAGAGTTTTTAAAAACTTTAATTTGTGATGAGATAATCGAAGAACACAAAAGTAAACCCCTTGGACAGCATAGTGAAGCTCTTGAAAGAGTTTTGTATTATTTTAGACGTGGAGCTATGAATGATAAATATGTTGTTAAATGTGAGGAGCCATTTAAAAAATATAAAATCATGGCTTTATCTGGAGTTCGAGGAAGATCTCCACGATTAGTTGAGGACAAAATCTACAATACTGTAAATGAAGCTTATCACGGATTATTTTTAAGACGTGTTCAAGATTTAATGGAGGCATAATGGCAGAAATAAAATTATTTGGTTACACTAATAAACTCTCGGTAAAACCTGGGGAAAATATTGATTTTCATGTATCTGCAGATGGAACAAATTCAGCAGACGCTCAACTAGTAAGAATTATTCATGGTGATGAGCATCCAAATGGTCCTGGATATATGGATGAAGAAATAGAATCTGATTTAAATGGAAAGTGGGATGTTAAAAAGCAATTTACTCAACTAGGTTCTTTCTTAAGAGTAAATGATCCAAATAATTTATTAGCAATAGATGGAGATTTTACAATTTTTGGATATATAAATCCGTCTACTCCGCATACAGGGGCTCATCAATGGCTTTTTTGTAGGTGGGATAACAAAACAAACAAAGGTTACGGTATAGGTATAAATAAAGATGGTTATTTAGAACTTGTTGTAGGAGATGGTAAAGAAGTAGATTACTTAGTCTCAGAATTGCCTTTGGTTAAAAAAGTTTGGTATTTTGTCGGTGCAACATTCAATTATAAAACTGGAGAAGCAACTTTATTTCAAGAAGGAGTTGTTAATCGTTACAATTCACTTTTAGGTAAAGTAGTTCCTTATGACTATAGATCTCATACCAAAACTACTTTTAGATTTAAGCAAGTAAATGATCCTCAAACACCTTTTATAATTGCTGGAGCAATCGATGATCATGAACTTAGAGGTAAATTTGTTTCAGGAACTTATGCAGGTAAAATAGATAGACACGGAGTTTGTAACAAAGTTTTATCTAAAGAAGAATTAGACAAAATATGTCTTGGTGAACTTCCAGATAAAAACTCGTTGGTTGCTTACTGGGATACAACTGAAGGACATACTGAAAATGGCATCAGTAATGATGTGATTGATGTTGGTCCAAATAAATTAAATTCAACAGGTTTTAATCACCCTGTTAGATGTATGACAGGCTGGAACTGGTCAGGAAAAAACGATTGCTTTAGACTTTCTCCTAAAGAATATGGTGGAATTGATTTTCATCCAGACGCAATAACAGATGCAGACTGGGATGTTGCTAAAACATTTACTTTACCTGAAGATTTAAAAAGTGGGGTTTATGCATTTAGATTAAGAGCAGGTAGTGGTAAAGGTTTAGGTGAAGAATATATTGTATTTTTTGTAAGAGCAAAAAATCCTAAGGCAAAAATTTGTTTTTTAGTACCTACAGCAAGTTATTTAGCTTATGCAAATGAAAAATTAAGTTTTGAGGCACAAATAATTCAACCAATGACAGGTCAACCTCCAACAATAACAGATATTGATGTTGAACAATATAAAAACCCTGAATTTGGTTTATCTACATACGATAGTTTTGCTGATGGAGCAGGTGTTTGCTTTACCTCTTATAAAAGACCTATCTTAAATATGAGACCAAAATATAGAACTTCAGGAATGGGAATAACTTGGCAATTACCAGCTGACTTATCTATTATTGGTTGGCTTGAACATCATTACAAAGATGCTTATGAAATAGTTACTGATGAAGATCTGCATAAAGAAGGTCTTGATGCAATCAAACCTTATAATTGTGTTATTTCTGGTACTCACCCTGAATATACTTCAGAAAAAATGCTAGATGCTATGGAGGATTTTGTAGCTGATGGTGGCAGATTTATTTACATGGGTGGAAATGGTTTCTATTGGGTTGTAGGTTTTTATGATGATCAACCTTGGTGCATGGAAGTTAGAAAACTCGATGCTGGGATGAGAGCTTGGGCTGCAAAACCTGGTGAATACTATATGCAAACAACAGGTGAAAGAGGTGGTTTATGGCGTATGCGAGGTAGAGCTCCACAAAAATTTTCAGGTGTAGGATTTATTGCAGAAGGATTTGATACCGCAGAACCTTATAGAAAAATGCCGGATGCTTGGCACAGAACCGTATCTTGGATAACGGAGGGTGTTGAAGGAGAAATTTTTGGTGATCACGGATTAGCTTATGGTGGAGCAGCAGGTATTGAGCTTGATAGGTATGATTTAAATCTTGGAACACCTCCTCATACTAAAATAGTTGCATCTTCTGGTGGTCATAGTGATAATTATGTGCTTGTAACTGAAGAACTATTATATGCATACGCTGGTTTAGTTGGATCATTAGATTATAGAATAAGGGCTGATATGACTTACTTTACTGCACCCAATGATGGAGCTGTATTTTGTACAGGATCAATAGGATATGGACAAGCACTACCAAGTAATAACTTCAGCAATAGTGCGTCAACAGTTTTAAAGAATGTTGTGGATGCATTTGCTAAAGATGGCAAACTTCCTGGTGGAAAATGGACTTTAGAAGAAAAACAATGGAAATAAATAAAAAATAATTATGTTAACTTTATTAATAGTAGTAATGGTTGTTGTTTTATTAGCAGCATTATTATTATTTTTGTATGCTTAAAAGAAAGAATATATGTGTGGAATAGTTGGTATTTATTTAAAATCTGAAAAATTTGAGTCCTCTTTAGGAAAAATGCTTTCAAAAATGTTAGTAAATATGGGATCAAGAGGTCCTGATAGTGCAGGATTTGCTATTTATAAAAAAGAAAGTAATGAGGAGTATAAATATTCATTATGCCTAAATGATATTAGTTTTGAAAAATTAAAAAATAATTTAAAAAATAATATTAATTATTCAGATATTGAGGAAAATTCTGACCATGTTATTTTAAAATCTAAAGATAATCCAAAAAAAGTTTTAGAAATAATATCTAAAGAGTTTAAAGAAGTTTCTATTGTTGGCTACGGAAAATCAATTGAAATATTTAAACAAATTGGAGAGCCTAAAGATGTTGTAAAAAAATTTAATCTTGAAAGTTTTAGTGGTACTCATGGTATTGGCCATACTAGAATGGCTACTGAAAGTGCAATTACCACTGACGGTTCACATCCTTACTCTACTGGCGAAGATGAGTGTTTAGTTCATAATGGTTCTTTATCCAATCATAATAATTTAAGAAGAAAATTAAAAAAAGATGGTATAAATTTTAATTCTGAAAATGATACTGAAGTTGCCGCAGGTTATATTTCTAGTAATTTATCAAATAAGAAAACGTTAAAAGAAACTTTGAAAAAAGGACTTAATGATTTAGATGGTTTTTATACTTTTATTACAGGTACTAGAAAAGGGTTTGCAGTATTAAGAGATGAAATTGCTTGTAAACCTGCTGTAATAGCTGAAACAGATGATTATGTTGCAATAGCATCAGAGTTTCAAGCTATGGCTCACTTACCAAATGTAAATAGCGCAAAAATATTTGAGCCTGAACCAGGTGTTGTTTACTCATGGGGAAATTAATGGAATTAGATTTAAAAAGATTAAACTTAAGAGAAGTAAATGAAAAATTACAAAATTTAGATCGCAAACAAAATCAAAGAGACTTTACTATAATAAATCCCGAAGGAAACCATGCAGTATGTGCTGGATTAACTGAAGAAATGAAAGTGACAATTAAAGGTCATGTTGGGTATTATTGTGGAGGTATGAACCAAAAAGCAAAAATAACTATTGATGGTAATGTTGGGACAGGTGTTGCTGAAAACATGATGTCTGGCAGAGTTCATGTTAAAGGGAATGCCTCTCAATCTGCTGGGGCTACTGCACACGGTGGATTGTTAATTATAGATGGTGATGCAAGCTCTAGATGCGGAATTTCAATGAAAGGTGTTAATATAGTTGTTAAGGGATCTGTTGGCCATATGTCTGGTTTTATGTCCCAATCTGGCAATCTTGTTGTATGTGGAAATGCTGGGGAAGCTTTAGGTGATAGTTTATACGAAACCAATATTTATATAAAGGGTGATGTAAAATCATTAGGTGCTGATTGTATAGAAAAAAAAATGGATAAAAATCATATTAAGAAATTAAATAAATTTTTAAAAGAAGCTCATATAAAAAATCTAAAAGCTGAAAATTTTAAAAGATATGGATCTGCACGAAAATTATATAATTTTAAAGTAGATAACATAGGAAACTATTAGATATGAAAAAAGATAAAACACATCCAAGGCAATCGTGGACATTTGATGAATATACTAATTCAGAAATAAGGAGAGCAGCATCAACTGGTATATATGATATCAGAGGTGGTGGATCTAAGAGAAAACTTCCTCATTTTGATGATTTGCTTTTTTTGGGAGCCTCAATGTCAAGATATCCTCTAGAGGGATATAGAGAAAAATGTACAACTAATGTCACTTTAGGAACCCGTTATGCAAAAAAACCATTAGAACTTGATATACCAATCACAATTGCTGGAATGAGTTTTGGTGCTTTATCTGGTCCAGCTAAAGAAGCTTTAGGAAGAGGAGCAAGTGCAGCTGGCACCTCAACAACTACCGGAGATGGAGGTATGACTCCAGAAGAAAGAGGTCAATCAAAAAACTTAGTTTATCAACTTCTGCCATCAAGATATGGAATGAATCCTAATGATTTAAGAAAAGCAGATGCTATTGAAGTAGTCATAGGTCAAGGAGCAAAGCCTGGTGGTGGTGGAATGTTATTAGGTCAAAAAATTAATGATCGAGTTGCAAAAATGAGAACCTTACCAAAAGGAGTTGATCAAAGATCTGCTTGTAGACATCCTGATTGGACTGGTCCTGATGACTTAAAGATTAAAATTTTAGAATTAAGAGAGATAACCAAATGGCAAGTTCCAATATTTGTGAAAATAGCCGGTGCAAGACCATATTATGATACGGCTTTAGCAGTTAAAGCTGGCGCAGATGTTGTTGTGCTTGATGGTATGCAGGGTGGAACTGCAGCAACACAAGAAGTGTTTATTGAAAATGTAGGTCAGCCAACATTAGCTTGTGTAAGACCTGCTGTAGATGCATTACAAGATTTAGATGTACATCGTGAAGTTCAACTTGTCATTTCTGGAGGTATTAGAAATGGAGCTGATGTCGCAAAGGCTATGGCCTTAGGAGCAGATGCAGTATCTATTGGAAGCGCAGCAATGATTGCAATTGGTGATAACGATCCAAAATGGGAGAAAGATTATAAAAAATTAGGGACTACTGCCGGTGCCTATGATGATTGGCATGAAGGTAACGATCCAGCAGGTATATCCACTCAAAATCCAAAATTTATGAAAAGATTACATCCAATTAAAGCAGGTAGAAAACTTACAAATTACCTAAAAGTCATGACTCTTGAAGCTCAAACGCTTGCTAGAGCATGTGGAAAAAATAGTTTGCATAACCTAGAACCTGAAGATTTGTGTGCTTTAACAGTTGAAGCAGCAGCTATGGCAAGAGTGCCTTTAGCAGGTAGTAATTGGATACCAGGAATGAATAAAAAAAATGATTGATCATATTAAGTTAAATAAATAAGATAAAATATGCCTAAAAATTTATCTAAAATCGCTAAAGCTAAAAAAATTAAATATTTTCTAATAAGTTTTGTAGATTTGTTTGGTGTCTTGAGATCTAAATTAGTCCCTGCGCAAGCTATTGGAGAAATGCAAAAAAATGGTGCTGGTTTTGCAGGATTTGCAACTTGGCTTGATATGTCCCCAGCTGATACTGATATGTTTGCAATTCCAGATCCAGACAGTCTTATTCAACTTCCTTGGAATAAAGAAATAGGATGGTTAGCCTCAGATTTATGGATGGGAGGAAAAACAGTTAAAGCGTCTCCAAGAGTAATACTTAAAGATCAAATTAAAAAATTAAATAAAAATAATTTAAATATGAAATCTGGTGTTGAATGTGAATATTTTTTAATTTCAGAAGATGGAAGTTCTATTGCTGATAGTAGAGATATTCAATCAAAACCTTGTTATGATCAATCTGCTTTAATGAGAAGGTATGAGTTAATAAAAGAAATTTGTGATAGTATGATCACGATGGGTTGGAATCCATATCAAAATGACCATGAGGATGCTAATGGTCAATTTGAAATGAACTGGGATTACACAGATTGCTTAGTTACTGCTGATAGACATGTTTTTTTTAAATATATGGTTAAATCTTTAGCTGAAAAACATGGATTAAGAGCAACATTTATGCCTAAACCTTTTGAGAATTTAACTGGAAATGGATGTCATGCTCACATTTCATTATGGAATGGTAAAATAAATAAATTTTTAGATAATGGAGATCGTTTAGGATTAAGTAGATTAGCATATAATTTTTTAGGTGGAATTATGAAACTTGCTCAACCTTTAACTGCTTTTTTTAATCCAACAATAAATAGTTATAGAAGAATAAATGCGCCACCAACAAAATCTGGTGCCACTTGGTCACCAAGTAGTATTTCTTATACAGGAAATAACAGAACTCACATGATAAGAGTACCAGATAAAGGAAGATTTGAATTAAGATTAATGGATGGTGCTTCAAACCCGTACTTGCTTCAAGCAGGAGTAATAGCTGCTGGAATACATGGAATAAATAATAAAATAGATCCAGGTGAGCCTTTGTCATGTAACATGTATACCGATCATAAAAATTATCCAAATCTTAAAAAATTGCCTGATACAATTGAAGATGCTTTGGAGCAATTAGAGAATAGTAAAGAAATTCGAGAAGCATTTGGTGTTGATACTATCAATAGCTATCTAAAACTAAAAAAGTCTGAAATTGAAAATTTTGATCAAGATGAAACGTTTGATAAAAAAAGCCCTGTAACAAAGTGGGAAAAAAATAATACTCTTGATTGTTAGTTTAAATGAAAACAATTATCCAAAAAGATATTTGGTCAATTTGCTCATTTTTAGAAAATGATAATTATAATTTTAATAAAAAAAATATTTTAATAAACCTTCCTGAAAATTTTATTGATGAGGCTATTGAATCAATATCAAGCTGGGAAACTTATAGTCCTACACCGTTAATAAAATTAAATAAATTAAACAAAGAATTGGGGTTTAAAGAAATTTATTATAAAGATGAAGACAAAAGATTTAATCTTAAATCATTTAAAGCTCTAGGAGGTGCTTTTGCAGTTTATAAAATTGCGGGGGAGAAAAAAAATATAACAGTTGCTACAGCAACTGCAGGAAATCATGGCCGATCAGTTGCTTGGGGAGCTCAAAGACTAGGATTAAAGTGTAAAATTTTTATAAGTGAAAATGTCAGTGAATCTAGGGCTGAAGCAATGAGAAATTTAGATGCCGAGGTGATAAGAGTGAAGGGTAATTATGACAATTCTTTAAAAGAATGTATTAAAAAGTCTAAAGAAAATAATTGGGAAATTGTTCAAGATGTATCCTGGGAGGGATATAAAGAGGTTCCAAAATTAATAATGGCTGGATATACAATTATGATTAAAGAAATAATTGATAAAGTAGATGCTAACTTAATTACACATGTTTTTTTGCAAGCAGGAGTTGGCGGAATGGCATCAGCAATGATTGCTGGCTTCGCTAAATTATCAAAAAATATACCTAAATTTATTGTTGTAGAACCTGAAAATGCTGATTGTGTATTTAAAAGTATTAAGAACGGTATACCCACGAAAGTTGATATAAAGAAAGAAACTATAATGGGTGGCATGTCTTGTGGTGATGTATCAAGTATTGCTTGGGAAATCCTAAAAAATTCAACTAAATACTGTGTTACAATATCCGATGATGCTATTTCCTCTACTGTAGCGCTACTTGCTGAAGGAAAACTATCTGATGAAAAAATTATTGCTGGTGAATGTGCAGTTCCAGGTATAATTGCGTTAATAGGCGCATTTAATAATAAAGATTATTTAAATAAATTAGAATTAAATTCAGATTCAAAAGTCTTACTTTTTGGTTGCGAAGGATTAACTGATAAAGCAATGTATGAGAAACTTTTAGATGACGGGTTAAAAAAAATCTAAATTTAGAAATGACAAAAAAAGCAATTGTTTGGATCAGAGAAGATCTTAGAATAGACCATAACCCTGCCCTATCTTATGCTAGTCAAAATCACGAGGCTGTGACAGCACTATACATTTATAATAATAAATATTTTGATAAAAAAAGAGAAGCTCAAAAATGGTGGTTATCTAAATCACTTGAATTTTTTAGTGATAGTTTAAAAAAATTTAATATTTCTCTTGAAATAGTTTCTGATGATGAGTTTGAAATTTTTTCCAAAATAAAAAAAAATGATGATGTAACAATTTACTGGAATAAAGTTTATGAACCAGATGTCATTAAAAAAGGTAAAAGAATTAGAGATATATTTATAAAAAATGAGATTAATTATAAGTATTTCAAAGGAAACATATTAATTGAATTCCAAGATGTAACAAAAGATGATGGTACGCCTTTTAAAGTGTTTACTCCTTTTTGGAAAAATGCAGAACAAAAATTTTTAAGCAAAGTCTCTTCTAAAAAATATACAATAAAAAAATTAAACAAACAATTTAGCTACTTTAAAAAAACTATATCTTCAAAAAAAATACTACCAGAAAAAAATTGGTTTAAAAAATTTGAAAAATACTGGGAACCTTCTGAAAATGAAGCTAAAAAATATTTACAAGAATTAATTAAAAATAAAATTACTGACTATGGTGATACTAGAGATATACCTGGAATAAATGGAACCTCAAAATTGTCACCATTTTTAAAATTTGGTCAAATACATGTTGAAACTATATGGAACAAATGTGATGAAGTAGAAAAAAAAGGTAAAGGTTATAGAAAATATGTTAATGAATTAGGTTGGAGAGAATTTTCACATAGTTTAATAAATTATTTTCCAGAAATGCTTAATGGAAATTTAAGAAAAGACTTTGATAATTTCCCTTGGGTCAAAAATGAAAAATTTATAAAAAGATGGAAACAAGGAATGACAGGTTATCCTATTGTAGATGCAGGAATGAGAGAACTCTATGAGACTGGTTGGATGCACAACCGGGTTAGAATGATAGTGGCTTCTTTTTTAGTTAAACACTTAAGAATTCATTGGAAGGAAGGTGAAAAATATTTCAAAAATTGTCTTGTTGATTACAATGAAGCAAGCAATGTAGCTCAATGGCAATGGGTAGCTGGTTGTGGAGCTGATGCAGCTCCATATTTTAGAATTTTTAACCCAATTCTACAGGGTTTAAAATTTGATAAAGATGGAGTTTACACAAAAAAATGGGTTCCAGAACTTCAAAACATGCCTAGCGAATTTTTACATAAACCTTGGGAGTTAGAAAAAAAATATCAAGAACAAATTAAAATTATTATTGGAAAAGACTACCCAGAGCCAATAGTAATCCACGAAAAAGCTCGAGCCGCTGCCTTAGAAGCTTTTCAATCTATTAAAAAATAAAAATTTTCTTTTCTAAAATAAATTTAAAAAACATATTAAAATTAGTTAAATTTTGTTAGATTTCATTTAAAATAATATTATGAATTTAGTATCTGGTTATATTTTTTTAATTTTAGCTATCACTCTTGGAATTTTATCTAATGGGTTTTTAAAAACTACAGAAAGTTTTACAAATTTTATTCCAACTATTTTTTGTATAATTTCAATTATTGGGTGCATTTATTGTCTATCTAAAGCAATGACTGTTCTGCCCGTGGGTTTTACTTATGCTTCTTATGGAGGACTTACTATTACTGCAGTCACCTTGTTTGGCATTTTTAAATATAACCAAACACCTAACATCTATGGAGTTTTGGGATTATCTCTAATAATTATTGGTGTAGTATTATTAAATACATTAGCTAAAACTAATTAAACTAAACTAAAAACATTTAAATCTAAATATGATTTACAATATTATCATGAGGTAAGTTCGTGTAATCTACTAGAAGTTCTTTTAAATGGTTTTAACAAACTTTTTGCTGAAGATAAATCTTCTAAACTAGAAATACTACTGACTGCTAATGGTATTTTTTTTTCATAGATAATATCAATCAATGTAATAAATCTATGTTGTTGATCTGAATTATCATCATTAAATCTAGGTAGGTTTTCAATTACTATAAAATTACAAGATTCAG
>JACLAC010011181.1_pt1 | contig 42633 bp, 27 predicted proteins | sample 8027881 | NCBI WGS metagenome assembly JACLAC01 (sample SAMN15725517, study PRJNA655200) | protist metagenome | isolation source: fluorescence activated cell sorting (FACS) single amplified genomes of... | place: Spain: Blaines Bay Microbial Observatory, Mediterranean Sea | collected 2016-01-19 | reverse complement strand
GAGGTCATCGGGTTGAGATTTTGTGCAGGTAAAAGCGGTTGGATCGGAGGGTAGGGGAGAACCGTCCCAGTTGTGGTGCGGGTATTCATTTCGCCGTCCTTGATCGACCAATTGTCGCAGGCGCGGATCTTCAAAATCTGCGAAGAATGGGAACGGTGCTTCGGTGGACCACTCTTCTCCCATAAAGATCATCGGAATCGATGGATAAAGAAGGATCAAGCCGGCAGCGGATCGCTGATATTGAGGTGAGGTTAGCTGGTGTAGCCGTTTGCCGTGTGGGTGGTTTCCAACGCTATCGTGCGTTTGCAGCGCGGTGATCAGCGACTCGATGTAGCTGCGGTCGCCTAATGGGTTTTGCTTTTTTCGAACGGACTCAGTGACACGCATCGCCTCGGGCGTGCTGAAGACATAAGCGTGCTCAACTGCTTCGGCGATGTCATTTTCTTGATAGTGACGATCGGTAAGGCGAACCGCAGGGTTCCCGTGTTTATAGATCGAGTGCATCAGGCAATCAGACCAGATCGCGTCGTAGTTGGGATCACCATTGGCCAGTGGTTTAATTAAATCTGCATCGAAGATATTTGATTCGCCGATGAGATGGATTCGACGGCCTTGCGCGGATTCAATCTTTCGAAAAGAATCCTGGATTTCGCTCAGGATGTGATCTTCGCGATCGTCAAACATGTAATGCACGGCATCGAGGCGAAGGCCATCGAAATGGAATTCATCGATCCAATAAGAGACGTTGTCGAGCACAAATTGACGTACTTCATCGCGTTCAAAATTTAGTGCATCTCCCCAAGGCGTATTGAATTTTGGAGATCGGTACGGTGCGAATTCCGATAAATAGTTTCCTTCGGGGCCGACGTGGTTGTAGACCACGTCATTGATCACGGCCAGGCCGCGATTGTGGCACGCATCGACAAGGCATTTCAGTTCATTGGGCGTCCCGAAGTTGTTACTTGGAGCAAAGTAATTTACCCCATCATAGCCCCAGTTCCAGTTCCCCGGGCACTGGGCCAAAGGAAGGAATTCGACGGCGGTGATTCCGAGTTTCACTAAGGCGTCAAGTTGTTCTATCGCCGCGAGGTACGTCCCTGATGATGTGAATGAGCCTAGGTGCAATTCGTAAATAACAAGGTTTTTTTTCTCCATTCCCGTCCAGTTCTGATCCGTCCATTGAAACTGGTTCGAGTCGACGACGGCGGATGGCCCGTGCACACCGAAGGGCTGAGACTTTGAGCGAGGGTCGGGGCGTCCCATTCCGCGATTGAGTTGGAAGCGATAGAGCGTACCAGCACCGCAATCCGAGATGGTCTTACTGAAGAATCCATTTGGATCCGATTCCATGGGGTAGCGATCGCGAACATTTTCGACGTCGCCATGGCGGTCAATAATCTCCACATTGACCGATTGGCAATTGGGAGCCCAGACGGTGAACTGGGTTTGGTTTTCGCGAATGAGAGTCGAGCCAAGCGGTCGAGTGCCATGGAAAGGTTCATTAACAGATGACAAGTCGGCGTCCTTCGGGCATTCAAATAGATTTCAATTAAGAGCTTGTTTCAAGGCATCCGGCTTGAGGGTGCCACCATTGGAGTTCCAATGGTATTGTCCAGACCGAAGAGGGTCGGGCGTGGGATTCGCAGGCAGCCACTAAATCCGACTGATGTTGCTTTGCGGGCAATTCAAAGGAAAATTATTTATCTGTTTTTTCTGCTTCCACCACCACGAGTTCAAACTTCACCGGATCGTACTGATAGCGGCGGTTGCCGGGTAGCACTGGCAGCTGAATGTTGTTTCGTTTGATGATCTGAGACATAAATTCATCGTAGTCTTTCGGCATTCGCCCGTGTTCTGCTTTGAATAGGTTCAACGCCTGATTGACCGCAATTTTTGAAACTTCTGAAACGGCAAACCCATAGGCTCCGGCAGACGCATAGGGGTTGGCGGAGGACTTCACTTGTAGGTCGGCGATTTTCTCGCCATCCTCAGGATTGAATTCGCCAACTTCCTGAGTTTTTTTACCGATGATTCCTGTTTTGGAACTGGTTTCGGAGGCAGGAGGCTCGGCGCAACCGCCGAGGAGAATGCAGCACGCCGCCAAAAGCAGAACTGCTTGGCAAACGAAGTGCGTCTGGTTTTTTGACAAGGTCATTTAATTTTTCCTCAGAGGAATTGTGAGCGGCGATTTGTTTTTGAACCGGTTTATTGTACCACAACTGTTTTTCCATCCTGTTCGGTTGAAACGCCGAACACAATGTACTCGACTGCTTCGCCGCAGTGATTGCTCATGCGATGAATTTCATGTGGATCAATCAAGATCGCGTCTCCGCGAGTGAGTTTATGGGCTTGATCGTCCACCGTCATTGTGACCGTACCGTTTAAGATTACAAAGACTTCCTGCATGTCCTCATGGTAATGAGGTTCAAAAGATTTACCATCGGGTAACAATGACCAGTTAACCATCATCACCTGGCCATGGAACAAATCTTTCTTGGTAGCAAGCACGCGTTTTAAAACGCCGGGATCGTCAGGGTTTTCATGGGATGCCGGAATGAATTGAACTTGGCTTCCTCGCGTGATTTGCATGCTCGGATTCTCAGTAATTGGATTCGGTTATAGTTTGTGGAATTTGTATTCTGGACGGGAATTTGTTTTACCGATTTTTTGGTTTGCGTGATTTCGGTGTAGCATCGAAGGTTGAGCCTGCGTCTTGAGGCATGGTTTGGTGCCACTGAACAACCGAGGCGGTTAATCGGCGCGTGACGTCCGGATGGTCGGAGGCAACATTGTTTTTCTCTCCTCGATCCAATTTTAGGTTATACAATTCTGCCTGAGTTCCGTCATACTCGCATAGCAGTTTCCAGTCTCCATCGCGAACGGCCAGGTCAGGGCAGTCGGAAATGCCATAAAAGGAATCTCGATCCGGTGGTCGACGAAAAAAGAGAGGTGCGTTCCGTGATTCATTTGTGTTTCCCAGAATCATCGATCCGAGCGGTTGGCCGTCAAAGCGTGTATTTGTTTTGACATTCGCAAGTGATAGGAGCGAAGGCACGAGATCCATTGCCGAAAACCAGGAATCGGTATTAACGGTTCCTGTTTTATCTGAGTCAATCAAACCGGGAGCCCAGGCGATCAGTGAACTGCGGATACCACCTTCGAACAGATGGGTTTTAAAACCCCGGAATGGACCTGCCGACCCAGCCCCTTTTTCCGGGCCGTTATCACTACAGACTAAAATCAAAGTGTTGTTTTGTAGATTGGGGCTGTTTCTCACGTAGTCAAAAAGAACGCCCAACTGTTCATCCATCGTATCGAGAACACCATGGTAGAGAGCTCGTTTGGAACCGTCGCTCCGGCGTGCTTCCGGTGGAAAAAAGGGAGAGTGAACGTCGTCCGGCCAAAGGTTGATATAAAATGGTTTTTCTTCTGATTCAGATTTTTTGATAAATTGCAGCGCTGACTGGGTGAACGATTGGGTAACCAAAGATCGGTCGACATAGGTGATTTCAGCTGGATTTCCGAGTTTGTCAGAGCCGAGCGTGTGAGCTGTTACTTTCTTTCCGTTGTAGGCGTCTTTTAAAGCGAGAATTCTTGGTCCAAGACCTTCGAAATTGGTCAGTGATTGATCAAACCCGTATTTCGAAATGAGCGGTGCCTCACCGACATCGCGTTGGCCACCCATATGCCACTTTCCAAAATGCCCAGTTGAATAACCGGACTCTTGTAAGAATCTCGCAAGCATTGGCGCTTCGGGATTGAGCCATTGCGCCATCCCCCTGCGCTGGTTGAGTTCGCGATGAGCGAGGTAGGAAGTGATTTTCCAGCGGGCAGGGTACTGTCCAGTCGAAATTGCAACTCGCGATGGAGAGCAAATTGGAGAGTTGACATAAAATTGTTCGAATCGAATTCCCTCTTTTGCCAGTCGGTCAATATTCTGGGTTTCAACTGCTTGATTGCCAAAGCATGAAAAATCTCCCCAGCCCATGTCGTCAATGAAAACCAGAATGATATTTGGCGGTTCAGCGACTTCCTGAGCAGTGAGTTGACCTGGCGGTGCCCAGTAGGTGGTCAATGCAAGTAAGAGAGACGCCAGGGCGATTGGGTTTTTTGAAAGTTGGAAGAATTTCATGAGCTGGAACCCGTTGAAAGAAAAAGGTGAGCGTGAAAACAGAATTCACACTCACCTTAATTTATACCCTGACCGTTGTTTGAAATCGCCCTCTATTATGAAAATCAAAAATGAAAATCAAAAGATCAAATCTAGTTTAGGCCTGATCAAGATAACGGTTTACGATATTCTCCAGTAATTCCTGGCGACCGCTCTGATTGCCAGTAGTTTCGCCTTTTTCAAGCATGAGAGCTTCTAAGTCGGCTAGACCCACTTGGCCGCTTTCAATTTTTTGACCGAGTTCGGAATCCCAACTTTGGTAGCGATCGGTCACAATGGAATCAATGGCTTTGTCAGCGCGAATCGCAGCCGCAATCTTTAGCCCTCGAGCAAATGCGTCCATTCCTCCAATGTGAGCGTAAAATAGATCGACCGGTTCGAAGCTCTCACGACGAACTTTAGCATCGAAGTTTACACCGCCCGGAGCGAGGCCGTATTTTAGTAAGACCAGCATGGTTTGGGTGGTCAAGTAATAATCAGTCGGGAATTGATCGGTATCCCAGCCAAGAAGTAAATCGCCCGTATTGGCATCAATGGACCCAAGGGCTCCCTGCATTCCTGCGTACTCAAGTTCGTGCATCATGGAATGCCCAGCGAGCGTTGCGTGGTTGGTTTCGATATTTAATTTAAAGTGGTCCATTAGATCGTAGGCACGCAAGAAATTAAGACAGGCTGCCGCATCGGAATCGTATTGGTGCTTGGTTGGCTCTTTTGGTTTGGGTTCGATTAAAAATTGACCTGTAAATCCAATTTCTTTTGCGTAGTCGACTGCCATGTGGAAGAACTGACCGAGGTGATCAAGCTCCCGCTTCATGTCGGTGTTATAAATGCTTTGATAGCCCTCTCGTCCACCCCAGAAAACATAATTCTCCCCGCCGAGTCGATGGGTAACTTCCATCGCTTTTTTGACTTGGGCTGCGGCGTAGGTGTAAACATCTAAATTACAAGTCGTAGCTGCACCATGCATAAACCGCGGGTGCGAAAACATGTTGGCGGTACCCCATAATAATTTGACACCGCTTCGATTTTGTTCAGCTTCGAGGACGTCGGCAACTGCGTCGAAGTTCGCGTTGGATTCGCGAAGTGAGTCACCTTCGGGGGCAACGTCACGATCGTGGAATGCGTAGTAGGGCACGTTGAGTTTTTCAAAAAACTCAAAAGCAACGCGAGCGCGGTTGCAGGCGTTCTCTACCGAGTTGCTACCGTCATCCCAGGGGCGAACCATCGTGCCGCTGCCAAATGGATCCGCACCCGTGCCGCGAAAGGTGTGCCAGTAACAGACGGTAAAACGAAGGTGCTCTTTCATCGTCTTGCCTTCGACGATTTCGTCCGGATTGTACCACCGGAAAGCAAGTGGGTTATCGGAGCCTGGCCCCTCGTATTGAATCTTATTAATTTCCGGAAATGCGTTGGTAGTGGTCATGATAGCCCTTGCTGTGGTAGGTTTTGCGTTCATTGTTTCTCAATAAAAACCATTTGCCAGTAGAGGATGCGTAAAATATCATAGAGATTTCACCGACCTGGGCTGGGGGTTGCTGGAGTTAAGGCCGGGGAAGCCTGTTTTTATGGTTCCGGGGATGTCTTGGCTCACGTTTGAATCGAATTTGATATGAAGCATCGACGTTCAGTCGCTCTCTTAGTGGAAACTTCCAATGCCTATTCGCGCGGCCTGTTAGAGGGTGTCATTGCGTACAACAAGCAGCATGCGAATTGGTCAATGTTCATTGCTGAGCAGGAGCGCGGTGCAGACCCTCCGGGTTGGTTGCGCCAATGGAGTGGTGATGGCATTATTGCTCGAATTGAAACCGACAATATTGCGAGGGCAATTAAGAAAATTGGTCTCCCCGTTGTCGACTTAAGTGCCGCTCGCCACGTCACTCAAATTCCCTGGGCTGATACTGACGATCAGGCGATTGCGAGTTTAGCGGTTGAACATTTTATAGAACGGGGTTTTAAGCATCTAGCATATTGTGGAGATCCAGCATTTCGTTGGTCCGATTCTCGTTGCAAGCGGTTTTCAGAAATCGTAAATCGCAAGGGACTAAAGCTCTACACTTACCAGGCGATTTCCCGGTACGATCCAAAATTTACTCTCGATCGGGAGAAGCGCCGGATTGAGAACTGGTTAAGGGATCTACCTCGGCCAGTCGCAATCATGGGATGTTATGACTACAAAGCGCAGCAAGTGCTTGATGTTTGCCGGGAATTAGATTTTGCGGTGCCGGAAGAAATTGCGGTTCTAGGAGTTGACAATGATCGTTTGCAGTGTGAGTTCGCCAGCCCCCCTTTGTCCAGTATTATTCCTGATACCCGAAGGACTGGATTTGAAGCAGCGGAGTTACTTGATCGAATGATGGCTGGCGAGACAGTTTCGACACAACCATTGATTACGAAGCCGCTAGGAATTGAAACTCGAGAGTCGACGGATGTGTTGGCGATCGAGGATCGGGATGTTGCGGTCGCGTTGAAATATATCCGTGAACATGCCAATCAAAATATTCGTGTTGCGGATGTCCTTCGAGTGACTCCGATGTCCCGGCGTGTACTTGAGATTCGATTTAAGAAGGCGATTGAACGAACGCCTCACCAAGAGATTCAGCGTGTCCGAATTAATCGGATTGAGCAACTGCTACGGGAAACCGATTTGACGATCCATGAAATTGCTGAGCTATGTGGTTACGTACATGCAGAATACCTTGCCGCCGTTTACAAAAGAGAGACGGGGCGAACTCCCAGTCAATTTCGACAGCAAATCGCGGTTGTCCCACGTTCATAGTGACGTTTTGAGGATATCGTCTTACGTGAGTGCGGTCATTTCCCTACTGAATTCGACCGGAATCGTGGATGGTTTGCAAACGCTCTGCTAGTTCATTTACAAGTGGTTTCAGCGCGGGTTCGTTCAATCGATTGGTTTGTTCTTTTAAGTCTGTTGAGAGTTCATATAGTTCGCGAGGATTCATTTTTCCATTGATAAGAAGTTGGTGGTCTGCAAGTAATTTCCATTGGCCGGGAAATTGTTTTCCTTTTACAACTGGATTGTCGATCCGAATCGCAATCCAAGCGGCCTCGGGGTCTTTTGGTTTTTTACCGGCCAGGCGGGCTCCTTCATTGTGATCATTGTGAATGATTGCAGTCCGGATGGGTGGTGGATTGCCTTTTAATGCGGAAAGGATACTGAAACTGTCTTCGCCGTTATTGGCAGTAATCGAGGTCCCTGCGATTTCGGCAAGCGTGGCTAAAAGATCCACATGACAGATTGGGAAAGAAGAAGTTTGTCCCGCATTATTTGGCTCACCATTGCCAATTCCTCCCAAAGGCCAGGAGGCGATGAAGGGGACGCGATGTCCACCTTCATAGATAGAACCTTTGTTGCTGCGGACTGGTCCGGTTGCTGTTTTCTTTCTTGACTCGGCCCCGTTATCGCTAGTGAAAATGAGCAGGGTGTTGTCGATCAGTTCATGTCCTGGGCGTCTGGGATCATCGTGTTGTTGAAGATACTCAATGAGCAAACCGAGGACGACATCGTTTTCATAAATGAAATCACTGCGTTTACCACCCGGATAACTTTTTCCTTTGACTTGCCGACCGTCAATTTGTTTGCAGGGATCATGTGACGTGTGATTGGAGTGACAAGCATAATACAGGAAGAATGGTTTTTTAGAGGTTTCGAGATTGTTCAAATGACCATTGAGAAACTTCTTTGCCATTTTGAAATTAGTGGGCCCCGTTTGGTTCAAAATGTACTGTGTCTGGTCGACTTGGAGCCCACCCTCGGCTGCGGGAACTTTGTTTCCCGCAAGCCAACCCTGATCTTTTGACGTGGGATGACTGCGCGACGTCCCATGAAAGAAGTCAAACCCGTGATTTAGTGGTCCATCTGCAATTCCCTGAGACAGGTCGACGTTTTGGTAATTTGACTCTGGAGCTCCGTCCGCGTTTCGGTAGGTTAGTCCACAGTGCCATTTGCCTGACATGCCGGTTCGATATCCGTTTTTTTGAAGCATGCTCGCAAGCGTCATTCGGTCTGGTTCAATCAGCGGGTCCCCTTGAGGACCCCATAGAACGCTAAATTTTAAACGTGTTCGCCAGGTGTATCGCCCTGTCAGAAGTGCCTGCCGTGTCGCGGTGCATCGTGAAGAGGGGGAGTGTGCGTCAGTGAAGCGAATACCACGTTTTGCTAATTGAACCATCGAGGGAGTTTTTACCTGTGCCGAGGCCGGATTGTCCGTCCAGTCTTGATAGGCGCTGGTGTCCCCTAAGCCCATGTCATCGGCCATCATGATAATCACATTCGGCAGTTCCAATCGAGTTTGCCCGACGATCTCTGAGTTGATTGAAAAAATAGCAAAAGCAAGACTTAAACTGGCAATTCGAACCGCGATTTTTGTTTTCGCAAAAAGATCAGATTTCATAGATACTCCAGAATTTTTAAAAACTTCCAAAAGTCTAACCGATCCTCGGCTAATCGCCTACAATTGGAGTCTCAGATGACCAAGCGGGCGTCTGGAGCGTCAACTGATTATCGTAAAAAGGCCAGGTTTTGAATCGAATCGATTATCTAGGAGTGAGCTTTGCGGTCGTCTGTATCGTATTTTGCTGCTTCGGGTTTTCGCGAATTCAATCGAACACCGAAGACGTTCTGCAATGGCTTCCTGACCAATCCGAAGCCAGAGCGGATTATGATTTCTTCGAATCCAAATTTGGCTCAGATGATTTCCTCATTGTGACGTGGGAGGATTGCCGTCTGGGGGACGAACGACTTGGCCGGTTTACTGAGTATTTGCGGAGGCAGGATTCCACGGGGTTGTTGCAGAAAGTAACCGATGGAACGGAGATTTTTGAACGTCTTGCACGAGATTCAGATTTTTCGAAAAGGGAAATTATTAGCCGGTTGAGAGGGGTCTTTTTTGGTGCCAACGACCCGGATTTAACATGTGCGTTGATTGAACTGTCGGACCTAGGAACGGCTGATCGTACTGCTTCGATGAAGTTGGTGTGGGCGGCGATCGATGCAGACCCTGAACTGAATCGGGAGCAGGTTGTGATGGGCGGGTATCCCTACATCGCGACTTTCATTGACGGTCAATTGAAAAACTCTTTTCGCTATCTCTTGCTGCCGTCTATCATTTTATCGACGTTAATATCTTTGTTTTGTTTGCGAAACGGAATGTTAACACTGATCGTTTTTATTGCGGCAGTGGGAGCGGCAGCGACGAGCATCGCGTTTATTCCGATTTGCAATACAAAATATGGCGGTTTGATGTCGATCATCCCTGCGTTGGTGTTTGTGTTGGCAACATCGGGCAGCATTCATCTAATTCGATACGGATTAGAAGCGATTGGAGATGCTCGGAAATTATTATCAATTGGGTGGCGGCCATGTGTCGTGTCGGCAGCGACGACTGCTGTGGGGATGTTGTCGTTGATGCGTAGCGATTTCCCGGCGATTAGAAACTTTGGTTTGTTTTGTGCAACTGGAGTTGGTTTCGCAATGCTGTTTCAACTGATTTTAGTTCCCTGCCTGCTTGCGAGATTTGGAACAAAAGGACTGCACGCACTTGCTGCCCGCAACGAAACCGCTTCCTTTTGGACATCGCTTATGATTTGGGTTCAGCGTCAGCGGTTGGGACTAGCCATTGCTTTTTCGCTGATAGTGTTGGCCGGTCTTCTCGGTTTGACCCGGTTGAAGGCAGAAGTCGAAGTAGAGAAATTGTTCCGTCCTGAATCAGAAATTCTTGTTTCCATTGGGAATTTGGAGAACCAGTTAGGGCCGTTGGACCAAACGGAATTGTTGGTTGTATTTGAGCAACCAGCCGCCGACTCGTTTCCGGATAGAGTTTCGCTCGTCAAGCAAATTCAGTCGAAGGTTGCCCAGCTCGATGATGTGCACGTTATATATTCGTTAATTAATTTTCTTCCCAAAGAGCCCTCTAAAAAAACAGCCCGTAGCATGTTCAAGCGCTCCGCTTACCGCAGTATTCTTCGGCGGGAGCGGGAGAACCTTGCTAATGGGAATCTGTTGCATGTGGATGACATCTCGGAAACCTGGCGAATCAGTTTGCGTTTTCCATTCGTCCAAAAAGCAAATTTTGATCGCTTGATGACCGAAGTCGAAGCGACCGCAGAGCAGGTGGTTGCTTCATCGGATACCGGTTTGTTGGCCGGGGGGAACAGGGGTGGAGCAGAGATTGCCAAGGAGGGTCTTGGCGAATCCGATGTTCGACCTGAGTTGATTTACACTGGGAAAACGCATTTATTTCAACACGCACAAATCAGTCTCTTGGCTGATTTGTTTCAGAATTTCCTGTTAGCATTTGTCATCATTACTCCCATTCTGATCTTAGTTTTACGATCAGTGCCACTGGGGTTGATTGCGATGTTACCCAATGTGTTCCCAACGCTGTTGGTCTTTGGAGGGCTGGGCTGGATTGGGATCCCGGTAGATTTGGCAATTGCGATGACTGCCTGTGTTGCGCTGGGTATTGCTGTGGATGATACGACGCACTTCTTAATCCGGTTCCGTGATTTCAATGGCCAGCTTGGTAATGTTGTTGATCCCATCATGCATACCATCGCGCAATGTGGTCCAGCAATGTTGCACACAACTTTGATTGGTTCCGCGGGGTTATTAGTTTATTATTTTAGTGACATGCTGGTGGTGTCACGATTTGCATGGGCAATCTCAACCTTGTTAGTGATTGCACTTTTGGCGGATGTACTGATGTTGCCTGCGATGCTGTTTTTGTTTTCAAAATCCAAAATCGTGAAACCCGGTGGTGAGGCAGTGAACGACGCAGTGTCGGTTGATTTGGATGGGCAACAGGCCACAGACAGCGATTAGTTTTTAACGCAATTGGCTGAGTTCTACCGAGGATTGCTCGAAGAATGGTTGACTCAAGATTATTAAATGGGTGTTTTAAAATGAAGTTAAGTTCCCGATTCTCCCTGACGTTTTTTGTTTTAGTGATCCATTTAATTGGCGGGGTGTTGCTCTCTGATTTCTCACTGGAGACAGCCGTCTCGGAGGAGATTGCCAGACCCTCAAAAAAACAAAAGCCGAATGTTTTGATGATTCTAGTTGACGATTTGAAACCGGCACTGGGATGTTATGGCGATTCCCACGCGAAGACACCTCATCTCGATGCGTTGGCACGAAGAGGAATGAGATTTGAGTTGGCATATTGCAATCAAGCAGTGTGCGCTCCGTCTCGATTCTCTTTAATGCTTGGATCGCACTCGACAACGACTGGTCTTTATGGCTTAGGAAGCCAGTTGCGGCAGGTGGTACCGGATGCGGTTACGATACCCCAGTATTTTTCAAAGCACGGCTATCGGACTGAGTCACTGGGAAAAATTTTTCATATTGGCCATGGCAATCTTGGCGATCCGAAGTCATTCGAGGTTGAACATTTTCATGAAAAAGTAATTGAGTATTTAGATCCAGCCAGCACTGATGGTGGTCAATTAACGCGGGAAGAGGCCTATTTTACAAATCAGCAACTTGGGAATATTCGAGCTTTGCCGCGCGGTGCCGCGTTTGAAGCGCCTGAGACAAGCGATGACGGATATGCAGATGGCCGAGTTGCTGCCGAGACGATTCGAAGGCTCGAGCGCGCGAAAAAACGCCTGCTTTCCGATCAGCAACCTTTTTTTATTGCCGCGGGGTTTGCAAGGCCGCATCTGCCCTTTAGCGCTCCAAAAAAATATTGGGACCTGCACGACCCGAAAACATTACCGATGCCCAGATACGAAAAATTCCCTGTGGGTTCTCCTGAAGCCGCACACAAACGGGGTGGAGAAATCAATAACTACAAACCCGTGCCTGTTGACCGCGAGATGCCCGATTCCATCAAGCGCGAGCTGGTTCACGGCTATTATGCAAGCGTAAGTTATGTCGACGCTCAGATCGGAAAGGTGATTTCAGCACTGGACCGATTGGATTTGGCGGAAAATACGATTGTTGTTCTTTGGGGAGATCACGGATTTCATTTGGGAGATCTTGGGATCTGGACGAAGCATACAAATTACGAACAAGCGAATCGCATTCCAATTATGTTTTCCGGGCCAGGTATTCGCGCAGATAGTCGAACTCGTCAATTGGCTGAATCGGTCGATATCTACCCAACTCTTTGTGCGTTAGCTGGATTGCCTAAACCTAAAGTTCCTCAACGGCTCGATGGAGTCTCATTAATGACTGTATTAAGTGATCCAGATCAACGTGTGCGCGGTCACGCCTATCACGCTTATCCCAAGCGTAAACTTGGGCGGGCGATTCGGACGGAGCGTTATCGATTGGTTGAATGGGCGAAGCACAATGGAACCGGTGGCGGGATTGATTACGAACTGTACGATTATCAAAATGACCCGCTGGAAAAAGAAAACCTCGCAGACAAGCGTCCCGAGGTTTTGAGCGAATTAAAAGCTATTTTGGCGAGTTACCCTGCGCCGGTGACCCGGTCTAAGAAGAAGAAAAAATAAGCTTCAATTGAATTGGGTTTCAATTCTTAGCAGGCTATTTTCGTTGCTTATTTTTTGAGGATTGCTTGTTTTTCTTTTTTTGATTGAGGAACTGATACATGTTGAACCGCTCTGGATAGGCGACGCCCGTTTTATCTGCCCAGACTTTCCACATGGCAACCATTTCCTGCTGTTTTCGAGGGTTTGATTTGGCGAGATTATTCATCTCGGTTCGATCTTTTGAAAGATCGTATAGTTCCCAAGGTTTTTGATATTCGCGAACCAGTTTCCAGTTGCCCCACCTCACCGCTGCATTTCCTTCATGTTCCCAATAAACGGGTTCTTGATGAATCGGGGAATCGTTGCCTTGCAACACGGAAACTAATGAATTGCCAACGCAAGGAGGAAGGTTCTCAGGGTAGGTTGCTCCGGCAAGTTCCACGCAGGTTGCCATGAAATCGGGCAGATACCCGAATTGTCGAACAAACTGGCCACGCTGATTTGACGCGATCCCTTTTGGCCAGTAAGCAATCATCGGTGTTGAGGCTCCGCCTTCGTGAAGGAAATGTTTGTAGAGTCGGAATGGAGTATTGGAAGCGTTTGCCCAGGCGAGTCCCTGGCGGATTCCGTCAACGGTTTCTAAAGGCGAGTTTTTCTCCCAGCCGGTCTGGTAGCGACCTAGGACTCCACCTTCCTGACAGGCTCCATTATCTGAGAGGAAAAAGATAAGCGTATTATCTGCAACGCCACAATCTTTGAGATGGCGTGTAAGCTTCCCGATATTTTGATCAATGGAATCAATGCAACCTGCATAGGCTGCTTGAATTGTGTCGAGCTCATCCTGTTTTTCTTTCGAGAGCGAATCCCATTTTGGCCCGACGTGCGGCGCAGGAGTCACATTGTCAGGAAATAAACCCAAGTCCTTTTGCTTTTGCAAACGGGTTTCCATGAGCGCTTCCCAGCCGTCTCGATACTTCCCTTTATATTTTTTGAAGTCCTCTAGCTTAGGTTGCAATGGCCAGTGTGGAGCGTTGTAGGCCAGGTAAAGGAAAAAAGGACGATCGTCTTCCTGGGTCACTTGCGAAATATACTGACAGGCTTCATCGGTAAAAGTGTCGGTGCTGTAAAAGTTTTCATCGGTCTCAACAGGTTGGTTATCACGAGACATCGTCCGCCCGTCGCCAGGTTTCAGATAGTTAAATGCCCCGGATAAACCGCCATAAAAATGTTCGAAACCTCTTTGGCTTGGCCAGGTTTTTTTGTCGTTGGCGCCTAAGTGCCATTTTCCAGTCATAAGAGTGTGGTAACCAGCACCTTGTAAGACCTGAGCAATCGTAGCGCAATTGTCGTTCAAATATCCCTGATAGGGGCCGGTAAATCCGAGAGGCTGATTGGGTGGAGCGGTCATGTGCCCAATTCCCGTTTGGTGCGGATGCAGGCCTGTCATTAAACTTGCCCGAGTAGGGCAACAGCGGCCGGAATTATAGAATTGGGTAAATCGAAGCCCTTGGCTGGCCAGGCGATCAACATTGGGTGTCTCAATTTCACCGCCGTAACACCCGATATCAGAAAACCCCATATCGTCCACGAGGATGATGACGATGTTAGGTCGTTCATCGGTTGTTGCGAAATCTTCTCCCCTCAGAGCACTTGAAGGGCGCCCTAAAGAGCTAAGTGCAAAAACTAAGATGAGAGCGAATGCCATTGGACGCATGCGAAATTCCTTGATTGGTTTGGCGGTTACAGGTCATGTGTTAGAGTTTAGAAATGACCTAAGATATGACTTAAGGCAAATCCTATTCTAATCCATGAGTGTTGTTGGATTCCATGCCTTTAATTTTGATTGCTAGATTCTGGTTGTGAATATGCGAAGACGTTATTCCGTTGCCTTAATTGTAGAAACTTCAAGTAATTACGGACGAAATCTGCTTGACGGAATCGTGCGTTTTAAAAAAACTCAGAGCGATTGGTCCGTTTTTCTTGAGGAACAGGATTTACGAGGCGGACCGCCTGAATGGCTGATTGACTGGAATGGCGATGGAATTATTTGTCGCTCGACGAATCCAGAAATTGCTCAAATGGTGCGGTCGCGAAAAATTCCATTTGTTGATTTAAATGATCGCCGCAGTGGAAAAAGCGAATTTGTTACTTTGCGTTCTGACGACCATGCGATCGGTCGCTTAGGTGCAAGGCACTTTATGGAGCGAGGGTTCAGGAGTTTCGGATTTCTTGGTTTTGATCAGGAAGCCTGGTCGCGGCGGCGGGAGGAGTCATTTGTCGCAGAACTAAAACAGAAACGTCACGAGTGTTCCATTTTAAAATCGAAATGGCACAGTTTATCTAATCGCGAAATGGAACAACCTCGTAAACTTTCACTGGCCTATGAGCGTAAACGGATAACGGACTGGCTAAAGGGGTTGCCAAAACCGGCGGGAGTGATGGCAAGCAACGATATTGCAGGGAAGAACATTCTGGATTGCTGCCTGTGGGCGGAAATCGCTGTGCCAGAACAAGTGGCGGTTTTGGGAGTCGATAATAACGAAGTGATTTGCAATTTATGCGAACCGCCGCTTTCAAGTGTCATGCCCAATTCCGAGCAAATTGGATTTGCTGCAGCAGAGAGTTTGGCACAATTGATGGCGGGGGGAAAAGTAACACCGCGGTTGCAGTGCTTTGATCCGTTGGATGTGAGGCTTCGGCAGTCTTCGAGCGTTTATGCCATTGAAGATCCAGACTTGGCGAATGCCCTGAGCTTCTTAAGGACCAATGCGTGTTTTGGTATTTCGGTCAAACAAGTACTTGAGCATACGAAATTATCTCGAAGTTCTCTCGAACGCCGCATGCGAAAACTCCTTGGCCACTCTCCCCAACAGGAAATTAGGAATTGCCAACTGAAACAGGTTCGCAGTCTGTTGGCCAAGACGGATCTGTCGATCGAGCAAATTGCAATTAGCTGCGGATTTGAGCATCCAGAGTATTTACATGTTGTTTTCAAAAGAGAATTAAATATGACGCCCGGCGATTACCGAAAAGCTCTCAATAAGTAGATGTTAAGCAGTAGATGCTTAATTCAAAATATGAGTGAGTCGGTCTATTTAGCTGGTAAGATTTGAACTGCATCGGCGCAAAGGTTGCCAATCGAATTTCCGTGCGACATGATAATTGCCGTGGGTTGACCTTGTTTGAGGTCAAATTCTCCAAGAGATACAAAGCCGTGTTCGAGTGTTGGTGCTTTGGTTAGGTCTAAAAAAATCGTTTTCGATTCTATTCCTTGTTCAATGGTGATCCGTGCCTTTTGGGTTCGGTTTTGATGGTGCCGATAGGCGAGTCTGATTTCGCATCGTGCGTTTTTCTCCGGTTCCCAAGCAAATCGAATCGAAGCGTCGGTATTTGCGCCGGCGTAAACATAGTGTTTTCCAATAAAGCCTTTTAGACCCATCCCCGTGCTCCATATTCCCGTTCGCGTTGTTGAAACATCGTCGATTACGGTCCCTGTGATTTTTTTCGGTGAGATGCCTTGGTTCACGACCACTGGCTTGGGTTGCTCTGCGATTGGAACATCGGGAATCGTCAACTTGCCTCCAATGCTGAGGCGGCGAGAACCACCGGGAAGTTGGAGCAGGCCTTTTAATTCCGGCAGGTATTTTTGGTAGACCTCCCGGGGAGAGCATTGGTGAACGGCACAGAGGGAAGCGGCTTTCCCAACGACCTCTCCCATCATTCCGCAGGTCTTCATGACACGAACTGTTCCCAACGCCTCGTGGGTAACACTGATGCACCGCCCTGCCATGAAAAGATTGTCGATGTTAGCTGAGTAAAAGCAGCGATACGGGACGGGGTAGCCATAGCTCCTGTCGACCCCTTTCCCATGAACCGCTTTGGAAATGAAAGGATTGTCAGGATATTTCTTGGCGTATTGTTCTTTTGGATAATGGAGATCGATTGACCAGGTACTTGGTACAACTCCGTCGGGAAAGTCTCGTTTGCCGACGATATCGGCTTCTGTCAGCACGACGTCACCAAGTAGTCTTCTCGATTCACGCGGACCTCCAATAAAAGCGACCCACGTCAAGGATGCATTGGGATGTTGCTCAGCTCCATCCTTATTCTTCATAGCGTTGAACGCACCGTAAACTGCTCTGAGATTCCAGTCACGGATTCCTTCAGCATCAGTCAGGGGATCTTTGTCGAATCCGCTTTCCCAAAACCACTGGCCGTGAAAGTCGCGAGGGTACGGGAAATCTTTCATGGTGAGATCCAGTGCCCAGGGAGTTGGGGGGAAATTAGTTGGTTGGGAGTTTTGTTCCCACCGCCACATGTTGCTCATTCCCATCCGGCCTTCGGGAGTCATGTCGTTCTTGGCCCCGGCGAGAATTCCGATCGTCCCGTGGCCGGTGCAATCTACAAATTGGGTGCCTGAAAAGCGCCTGATTGCGCCGGAGCGTGTGTCAAAGGCAAGGATGGATTTAATCGAATTTTCAGACGACAGCTCAACTTCGTAGGCATGATGATTAAGGAACAGATCGATGTTCTTTTCAGCACGGACTAATGTCTCTTTTTTGTCATCTTCGAATTCTTTGTAAGTCCCGGGAGATTTGGTCGCCTGATCTGAAAATTCGTTGACGATTTCACCAATTCTTGGGTAGCGTCCACGGCGAATATTTCCTTTCGCCCAGACCCGCACTTCACTTGATCCGTTACCTCCTAAGACGCTTCGGTTTTGCACCAGGGCCACGTTGCAGCCCATTCTGGCGGCTGACAAAGAGGCCGCCACTCCGGCATAGCCACCCCCGATTACTACTAGATCATAGTCACGTTGATGGATTGGTTGTTCAGAGATGTTGGATAATTTTCGGCGCCATGGGGGCATGACTTCGGCAGTTGCCGGAGGCGTCCAGTCTGGATCGAGTGAGAATGCGACGGCATCGCAACGACCGTCAAAGCCGGTCAAGTCATGTAGCGTTAGTTCGTTCTGCTGTTTATCAATTTGTATCGTCCCGCCATTTTGCCAGAGCCAGTTTTCCCCTTTCACTCCGAACGGTTGCTCCAGCGGCACACCATTGATGTGCAATTCAAATTTTCCGGGTTGGCCCGGTGCCTTCCACCTCGCGACCCAGTCTTTTGTTCGGACCCAGACGGTGTAGCGTCCAGTGGCAGGGAAATCGATTGTCGTTTTCGCGTCTGCTACTGGTTTTCCCAAACCGTGTGCAAGCAGGTAGGGAGAGCCCATTTCGTGAATGAACTGGGTGTCGAGTTTCCAACCTCCCGGTTCAGAAAAACTCTCCGCTTCGACAAGCAGTGTCTGGGAATTGACGGTAGAAATCAAACCAAGCAAGATCGTCAGGCTTAAAATGAAACGAGTACCCATGATTCCTCTATTATTCTGTTGTAATTTCAATTGTGATTTCGGTGTGACAAGGCAGGAAATTTTAGCGTTCAAAATAAGTATATCCGCGCAGACTCTCGCTAAATAGGTTTAAGATTTCACTCCGCTGGGCAACACTGATTTTCCCGTTACTTAACGCGGTGTCGGTGCGTTTTTCAAATTGCGAAAATAGTTCTTCCGTTTGGTATTCTACGTAGCTCAATACATCCCTAATACTGTCGCCTTCGAGCTCGTGGACAAACTCCAATTTCCCTTCGCTGGTAACTCTGACGCTCACAACGTGAGTATCGCCAAATAAATTGTGAAGATCACCGAGAGTTTCCTGATAGGCTCCCACCAAAAATACACCAAGACAATATTCTTCACCTTCGACGATTGGGTGTAATCTAAGTGTGTTGGTATTGGATTTTGTTCCTACAAATTGGTTGAGTTGACCGTCACAATCGCAAGTTAAATCTCCAATGATGGCGTTTCGAGTTGGTTCCTCATCGAGACGTTGCAAGGGCATGACGGGGAAAACCTGTTGGATAGCCCATGCGTCAGGCAGCGATTGGAAAACGCTGAAATTGCCATAGTAAATATCTGAGAGCGAGTCTTTGATAGATTGCAGACTTGCTGGAGGTCGTGTCATTTCGGGCACGCGATCGGCGATTTGGTGAAGTATCGTCAGACAGATATTTTCAGCGAGTGCACGTTCGCGAAGGCTAAGTTCTCCGATCTGAAATGCTTTCCGCGCCTGGTCTCGGTAATAAATCGCATCGTTGAAGTTTTCTTGTAAGCGTCGGACCTCGATGTGCCTTAACGTATCAATCAGGAAATCGATGGATGGATGAATGTTTTCCGGCAGCGGGTCGGGCAGTGGTTGCGGTTGGAAGTCATTAACATCGAGGATGTTAAATAGCAGCACTGACATTGGCGCGACGGTCCAGCGACCTGATTCAGAAATGATCGTAGGGTGAGGGATATCGTGGGGGCTAAACGCCGCCATGATTGCCTCGACAATATCAACGCAGTATTCGTCGAGGTCGTAGTTTCGACTGTGTCCATCGATGCTGGCCGATCCGTCGTAGTCGACAGCGAGTCCACCGCCGATGTCAAAATAACCCATCGGTGCGCCCTCTTTGATGAGGTTGACATAAAATCGACAGGCTTCGGTAATGCCGTCGCGGACATTGCGAATGTTTGGCACCTGGCTGCCGAGATGGAAATGCAGCATCTTTAATGAGTTCAGCATTCCGGCTTCCCGGAGGCTGTCAATAATTTCAATCAACTGAAGCGTCGATAAACCAAAGAGGCTACGGTCTCCAGCATCCCGACTCCAGTGTCCGTCAACGGCGGTGGAGAGTTTTAAGCGGACGCCAATACACGGCGTGACTCCCCAGTGTTTTGCACGATCAAGAATCATTGGCAGTTCTTTGGGAGTTTCGATGACGAAAAAGACTTGAAGTCCCATCGAAAGTGCCTGGAGTCCGAGATCGATGTATTCTACATCTTTGTAGCCATTGCAAATGATGAGGCTTTCGGGAGACGGTAGGGTCGCCAGTGCGATTAACAGTTCAGCTTTGCTTCCCGCTTCGAGTCCGTAATTGAATCGTTCTCCGAATCTCGCAATTTCCGCAATCACGTGGCTCTGTTGATTAACCTTGATTGGAAAAACGCCACGATACTCACTCTCGTAATTGGTCTGAGCGATGGCTGATGCGAATCCCTGATGGAGTTGAGTGATGCGGTCATCGACGAGATTTTCGAACCGGAGCATGACTGGCATGTCGAGTCCGCGTTGTTTTAGGCCATCGAGTATTTCTGAGAACTCAATCGTCTTGACCCCTGCAGGAGTCGGTGCCTGAACCGTCGCATTTCCAGATGTAGAGATTCCAAAGTAGTCCAAACCCCAGCGTTGGATACCGTAGAGATCTTTTGCTTGATCGAGTGTCCAGGTTGGCTCAGTGGAGGTCTCGGCAGTTTCGTTTTCGATGTGACGATGAGCCGAATCGCGACGCGAGGTGGGGTTGAGAGAAACAGGTTTAGAAGTTGTCAATGAATGGCCCTCGGGTGCCAGATAAGGTGCTTTAGCGAATCCATCGTATCAGAGAAAAGTATTTTTAGTACGGAATTTTTGAAAATCAGAAGCTTTCCACGCTTGCCGTTTTTGTGGTTCACCGAGCCGTTTCGCACTCCGGTTTGGTAAGCAAAATTAGGCTAAGATTTCATGAACCACCCGGCCATGGACGTCGGTCAGTCGGAATTGCCTGCCCTGAAACCGGTAGGTCAATTCTTCGTGATTAATCCCGAGGAGATGCAAGAGTGTGGCCTGCAAGTCATGGATGTGAACACCATCGTTGGCCACGTTCATCGCCAGTTCGTCGGTTTCACCATAGCTTAGGCCAGGCTTGAGGCCCCCGCCCGCCATCCATGTTGTGTAGGCGTAGGGGTGGTGGTCGCGTCCCCATTGTTTTCGATTGTTAATATCTCCCTGAATGAACGGGGTGCGACCGAATTCTCCACTCCAAACCACGAGAGTGTCGTCAAGCATTCCGCGTTGCTTTAGGTCCATGACCAAGGCTGCACTTGCCTGATCGGTGTCCTTGCATTGGGTGTAAAATTCTGTTGTCAAACTTCGATGTTGGTCCCACCCGGCATGCATGAGCTGAGTGAAACTGACCCCTCGTTCAGCAAGTCGACGAGCCATCAAGCAGTTGTGTGCAAACGAACCGGGCTCTTCAACACCGGGGCCGTACATTTCAAGAATGGCACGAGGTTCATCGGAAAGATCAGTTAGCTCCGGCACGCTCGCCTGCATTTGAAACGCCATTTCATATTGAGCAATGCGGGTAGCGATTTCGGGATCCCCAAACTCTTCCAGTTGCATTTGGTTTAACCGGGCAATGTTGTCGAGCCAACCGCGGCGCATTTCACGTGTAATGCCGTTGGGATTAGAAAGGTAGAGCACAGGATCGCCAGATCCACGGAATTTAACCCCTTGATGTTTGGAGGGTAAAAAGCCACTTCCCCAGTAAAAGTCGTAGAAAATCTGACCACAGGTTGTATTCTTTGAAACAGAAGTCATGACGATAAAATTAGGAAGGTCATCAACTTCACTTCCCAATCCATAGTTCATCCAGCTTCCCAGTGTTGGCCGACCCGGAATCTGTGCGCCGCTCAATAAGAAGCTAATTGCTGGAGCGTGGTTGACCGCGTCGGTGTGCATGCCCTTGAGAAAGGTTAATTCATCCGCGATCGATGCAGTGTAGGGGAGCATGTCACTGACCCAGGCTCCAGAATTTCCTCGCTGGTGAAACGGCTCGATGGGGGCCAGCATCAGCTTGCCATCGGGTTTTCCAGTCATGGTACTGAATCGTTTGCCCGCGACGAATTCTTCGGGCACGGGCTGCCCATGCATTTGCGCTAATTTTGGTTTCCAGTCAAAGAGATCAGCATGAGAAGGTCCACCGTTTTGAATCAGGGCAATCACACGTTTTGCCTTTGGAGCAAAATGGGGTATGCCGGGAAGGCCGCCACCGCGCGGTTCGGGCCGTTGTTCTCGCGCGAGTCCTGAACGATTTAGCAGGCTCGCCAACGCTGCGGATCCAATTCCGCTTGCCGAGCGACCGAAGAATTCGCGTCGGGTCGAGTGCAATTTTTGTTGTTCATGAAAATTCATAGCCGTCACGCGTTCATTGAGATAATGGAGGTTCTAAAGTCAATTATTCACTTGGCTTATTGCCGAGTCAGGCTTTCATCGAGATTTAAAACGGCGATACACAGATTGGTCCAGGAGGCTAATTCAACGGGATCAAGACTGGAGTCGGCAGGTGATTCACCGACTCCTAAAAAAGCAACGGCATTGTCATTGTTTGCGGTGAATTGTTGTCGGTCGCGGCCTAAGCCCGCAAGGAGAATTGAAATTTCATTTTCCCGGGGCAAACGCGTGACGATCCGTTGATATATTTTCGAAAGTATTTCCCGGTCAGATAGATTCTTTTTTAATACGCTACTGGCGAGCAAGCGGGCTGCCTCGACGTAGGTCGTATTGTTAAGCGTGTTTAAGGCATGAAGAGGTGTGTTGGTCCGGTAGGAAATGACCGAACATGTCATCCGGTCGGCATTGTCGAATATCATGGTGGGCGCAGCAATCCGCCGCCAAAATGTGTAGATCGAACGTCGGTAAAGCGCGTCACCTGAATCCTGCCGATAAGTCTTTTTGCCAAAACTGGCTTCCTCCCAAACTCCCTTGGGCTGGTAGCTATTTACCGGGCGGCCACCAATTTTTCGCACAAGCCGTCCGCTGGCGGCCAGGGCGTAGTCGCGGATCATCCAGGAAGGAATCCGGAATCTTGATGCTCGAGCGAGGAGCCGGTTGTTAGGATCTAGCTCTAGCAAAGAGGAAGACGTTTGGGAGGATTGGCGATAAGTTTGGCTGTTTAAAATTAACCGGATCATGTGCTTGGTATCCCAACCGCAATCCCGATATTCAGCCGCTAACCAATCCAGTAATTCTGGATGGCTAGGCGGTTCGCCTTGAACTCCAAAATCCTCCAATGTTTTGACTAATCCAGTGTTGAAGAACTTAGCCCAAATTCGATTGATCGAGACGCGAGGGGTCAACGGGTTATCGACTGAAAACAGCCAGTTGGCAAGCGCAAGTCGGTTGGGGGTAATATTCTCCGGCAGTGCGGCCAGCATTTCAGGCACACGCATGGAGACTTCGTTTAATGGGTCTTCGTAGGATCCTCGGTTTAACCGATATGTTTTACGAAGTTTGGGGCCATCCGCCATGACCATGACCTTGGGGTACCCTTTGGTCAGGGCTTGGGTTTGATTGTTAATCGAATTGATTTTTTTGGCTTGCGTTTGGTAAGCAGTATCAGATTCGAAGTGTTTTTGTTGAATTAGTTGGAGTTGTTCTGTCGATCGCGTCTCGATCGGTTGCTTTAATGCAGCCAGTAGTTTTTCATGGTTGCCAGCGAGTGTTGGATTTTTCTGTTGGGTCAGGGAGATTCTCAGTCTGCCAATGTTGTGCTGTTTATGTATCGATTCATGTTTGAGGACAAATTTGAGTTTCGCGCCGGGCGACAAGGTGACAGGTTTTTCAAACGAGAAAATGGCCTCGCGCTCTCGCTGCATATTCTTATCGGGAGCCAAGACCGCCCAGCCTGATTGGGCATCTGAATCGATCGCCAGTTGGACACTGTGCCCCGGTTGTTCGTAATCGGCCTGAGCTTGTTTGAATGGAAGGCGGATGGGCGGCATTCCCGGTTCGATGAGATAGGCCGCAAAATCAGTTAACACAAAATTGGAACTGTTCGATCGCGTGAGACCGCCGGCAGTCATTGACGCGTGTTTGAGGGTTTCCAAACGAATGGCTTGGATAGTGGCGAGATCTGATTTGCCAGTGAGTTCGTAATTATCGTTGGCGGGGTTGGCTCCCGATGCAAGGAGAGAGCCGTCGGAGGCATAAACTAGATCAGCCTTCTGGGCGGAGTAGGATTCGGGGTGCCAAACCGACCAGTTTTTTTTGTTTTGGAGTTGTTTGGTTAGCGATAATTCCCAGTCGCTCTGTTTTTGATTGAGTGCCTTCACAAGACGTGCTTGCTCTGACTCTAATCTGGATAATTCGTTCTTTAGTTTTGCCAGTTGTAACCGTTGGGGTTGATCGGGTACCGATAGCACTGGGGCTGTTTGGGCATTGCCGCCAGCGCCGGTTACTGGAGTTTGATTGAAAAATGCGAACAGACTGTAGTAATCATCCTGTGTCAGTTGATCGTATTTGTGGTCATGGCAGCGACAGCAATTGAAAGTAAGGCTGAGCCAAACGGTGCCAGTCGTCTCTGTCATATCCATCACATAATCGATGCGGTTTTCCTCTGGAATCCTTCCCCCCTCGCCGTTGATCGGATGATTTCGATTGAATCCAGTTGCCAGGATTTGTTCTTCTGTCGGATTGGTCAACAGATCGCCGGCGATTTGCCATTTGGAAAACTGATCGAAAGGAAGGTTGTCATTGAACGCACCAATGACCCAATCTCGCCACGGCCACATGGTCCGTTCGTTATCGCCTTGATAGCCATTGGTATCTGCGTACCTTGCTGAATCGAGCCAATCCCAAGCCATGCGTTCACCATAGGCAGGCGATTGGAGCATCCTCTCGACCATTTGTTGATAGGCGTCAGGTGAAGTATCTGCGAGGAACGTTTCGATTTGTTCAATGGTCGGTGGTAAACCGGTCAGATCCAGGCTGACGCGCCGAAGCAATGTTCGGCGATCGGCCATGGGTGAAAACTCAAGACCCTGCAGGTGCAGTTTCTGCTGGACAAAATGATCAATCGCATTCCCCGCTTCAATCTCCGGTTTTACGATTGGTTTGTAGGCCCAGTGTTGCCCCCACTTTCCGCCCTGATTGATCCATTTTTGGATCAATGAAATTTGGTCCGGGGTTAAACTTCGGTGTGAATCCGGTGGAGGCATTTGTTCGTCAGGGTCATCAGATTGAATGCGGGTATACAATTCACTTGCCTTAGCATCCCCTGCGGTGATTGACTGTTTTGCTTCCTCTTCGATATCGAGCCGGAGGTCGGAGGCGCGCTGTTTGGCATCCGGTCCATGACAGAAATAACAATTTTCAGCAAGGATCGGTTGGATGTCCCTGGCAAAGTCCACCGGTTCGTCGGCGACTGATGTCACCGAGAGAGCGCAACATGCGAGTAAGAAACTGATTGAGAGGATGGATTTCATAACCGATTATTTTAATCTATTTGAAACGGCTGTGAGTTTTATTAGATCCAATCAGGCAAGGATATCGCGAATCACTTTGCCTTCGTCGGATGGGCCGATGAGCCTCTGTTTGAGGCCTTGATAAGGGAAATGGAACTGTTTGGGATCGATTCCAATCTGGTGGAGAATGGTGGATTGCAGATCGCGTACACTGACCGCATTTTCTGTAATGTAATAGCCAATATCGTCGGTTTGCCCATAAACTCCCGGTTTGATTCCTCCTCCGGCCATCCACATGGTAAAGGCGTGGGGGTGGTGGTCCCGGCCAATGAATCCCTTGACCAGCTTTTTGCGAACGTTGTTTTGCATCATTGGTGTTCTGCCGAATTCGCCTCCCCAGATAACTAAAGTCTCGTCGAGTAGGCCACGTTGTTTCAAATCGGTAATCAAACCTGCGACAGCCCGATCAATTTGCCGACATTTGATTGGCAGGGTCTCATCGATAGACTCGCCAGGCGAGGAGCCGTGGTGATCCCACCCCCAATCGTACAGCTGAACAAACCGAACGCCGCTTTCGACCAGTCGCCGAGCGAGCAAACAATTGTTGGCAAATGTCGGGTCATCGCCTTTGTAGAGAGTTCGCGGGTCCGCAGCCGATTCAGCGGCGGAGACATGCCCCGGTTTTGCTCCGTAGAGGTCGAGCATCGATTGGGACTCACGTCCAATATCCATTACCTCAGGAACTGATATTTGCATTTTGAATGCAAGTTCGTATTGAGCAATGCGAGTGATCGTTTCCGGGTCACCAATATGCTCATGCTGGTACCGATTCAGATCGGCAATTGCATCGAGTGTTTTGCGCCGCTCTCCGCGATTGAGCCCTGGGGGATCGCTGAGAAAGAGAATCGGGTCGCCACCATCGGTTCGGCATTGAACACCTTGGTAGATTGTCGGCAGGAATCCGCTGCCCCAAAGAGATTTTCCGGCGCTGGGGGTTTTTCCACCAGAAGACAAGACCATAAATCCGGGAAGGTCTTTATTTTCACTTCCCAGACCGTAGGTCGCCCACGAACCGATTGAGGGGTAGCCCAGGAGTGGGTTGCCGGTTTGCATCAGCAATTGTGCAGGAGAATGATTGAATTGTTCTGTGTGGACTGAGCGAATAACGCAGAGGTCATCGATGACCTGGCTGAGATGCGGCAGCCGATCACTCACCCATTGACCGCTCTGGCCGGTTCGCTGGAATTTGAATTGTGAACCAAGCATCTTGGGTACGCCGCGAATAAAAGCAAACCGTTTCCCCTCGAGATATTCCTGAGGACACTGCGTATCGTGCAGCCGATCGAGTGCCGGTTTATGTTCGAATAATTCCAACTGGGAGGGCGAGCCTGCCATGTGCAAGTAGATGACAGACTTTGCTTTTGCCGGAATTCGAAAACCAGTTGGTTCGTCTGGGCTTTCCTGGTTGAGCAAAGAACTGAGCGCGATCGAGCCGAGTCCTAAGCCCGTTTGGCCAAAGAATTGACGTCGCGTTGTCGCTTGAACTTTTTTAAGTGGGAGAGGCAGTTTCATATCAAACTTATTTCATCAGGGTTTCGTCAAGATTTAGTAGAACGTTTGCGATGGCGACCAGGCGGGGATCACCTTCAGACAATGCGGACGCTTGAAGCAGCGACTGGGATGCCTCTTCATCGATTGCGAGGGATGCGTACAGGTCCAGTAATCGCTTTGTTTCTCGAGGCGTGGGTTTCCGGACAAGTGTCATGGTAAAGCCGTTGACGATTTGTGTTTCCAGCTTTTTCGAGGATTGCTGCATGCGCTTCGCCAACCCGCCGGCTGCTTCGAGGAAGGCGGTGTCATTAAGTGTCACTAACGCTTGCAGGGGCGTGTTGGTTCGAATGCGACGGACTTGGCAGACTTCGCCGCTGCCGGCATCAAAGGTTGTCATGGCTGGATAAGGGCTGGTGCGTTTGAGGTAGGTGTAAAGACCCCGGCGGTAGCGATCGGGACCGGTCGCGTTTTTCCAGTCGTCACCACTGTAGGTGGTTTTCCACACCCCACTAGGTTGGGGTGGCATAACCGATTTACCTCCAACTTGTTTCGTCAGCAAGCCACTGATCGCAAGCGCCTGATCGCGAACGGTCTCGGCAGAGAGTCGAAATCGTGGGCCACGTGCGAGCAGGCGATTGCGAGGATCGCGCGAAAGATGATCAGGAGTCGCGACTGCGGTTTGTTGGTAGGTGCTGGAAGTTACGATTGTCTTGAGCAGCGTCTTGATCGACCAACCTTGTTCCCGGAAATCGACCGCAAGCCAATCGAGTAACTCAGGGTGGGAAGGGGGCAGTCCCTGGGAGCCAAAATCTTCTTCGGTTTCGACAATTCCAACTCCGAAGATTCGCGACCAAATTCGATTGACCATAACTCGTGAAGTGAGTGGGTTTTCAGGTTGCATTAACCAGTTCGCGACGCCAAGGCGATTGGGGGCTGTGTTGTCAGGGAAACTTCCAAATATTTCCAGAACGTTTGGAGTGACCTCGTCACCGAGGTCAAGAAAGTTTCCTCGATTGTTGATTTTTGTTTTCCGTTGTTGAGCGGCGGGTAACTCTGCCATCACCGGCGTGCGGGTAACTGCCTTTTTTAATGCCACTAGTTGAGCTAATTCGGTTTGATAGTTTTTCTTTTTCGCAGAATGTTGTGGATCGCTAAGCGACCAAAAGATCTCTTCAAAATTAGGTTTGAGCTCGGCGATTAACCACTCAGCAGGGTAGGGGCTGACTGCAAAACGTGAGCGGGCGAGTAACAGGCCTTCTCCGTATTGTTGTTCGAGGGTGATTCGAATGATGCCCGAATCGATCGGCTCGGAAAAATCAAGAATACAGTTTTGCGGATCCTTGAATTTGGGTGAAAGCGCCCAGCCAGCAGAGTTGTCTCCATTGATTAGTTTGGCGACCTCCCAATTGCGTTGGGAGTAAGTTGCTCTGGGGTTAGTGAGTGTGATTTTTTTGGGTGTTCCAGCGCCTTGAAGTTGCTCAACGGTTAAATCCCGAATTGCCACGTTTTTGTCTGCCCAATCACCGCCAGCGATTGATTTTGGGAAATGTTCAATTCGAAGTGATCGGTGTTTTTTTCCATCGGGGAGTGCGGGCAACTCAAAGGTCAGCGTCCAGGTATCCCGTTCCGGGCGGTTGCCTGTTGCTAAGATGATGTGGTCATCTTGCTGTTTTAAAACGACATCTGCTTCTGAGGTTGATTCTACGAGCTTCAGGTTTTGCCAGAGTGGGGTTTCGGTAAACTGTTGTTTCCACTGGGAAAGCTTGCTGTCGAAATCGTCTCGCCGAACATTTAGTTCCTTGCTTGCTAAAGTGACAATGTTTTGTTGAGCAGCGATTGCTTTTGCTTGCGCGGACGTAGGCGTGGGGTGAAACGGAGACTCGGTATCCCGATCCTGTGTTTGATTAAAGTACGACAAAAAAGAGTAGTAATCGCTGATGCTGATCGGATCATATTTATGAGAATGGCATTTCGCGCAGCCCATGGTTAATCCCATCCAAACTTGCATTGTCGTATCGACTCGATCTTTGACCGCAGCAACTCTGAATTCTTCATCGTCAGTTCCACCCTCTTCGTTGGTCATTGTGTTGCGATGAAATGCCGTGGCAAGAATTTGGTCGTCCGTTCTTTCGGGCAGCAGATCACCGGCCAGTTGTTCCCTCGTAAATTGGTCAAACGGCATGTCTTGATTGAGTGCGTCGATCACCCAGTCCCGATAGCGCCAGATGTCACGATGTCGATCCTTTTCATAGCCTTTGGTGTCGGCATACCGCGCGAGGTCGAGCCACATTCGTGCCCAGTGCTCACCGAAATCGGGGGCTGCGAGTAATCGGTCGACCTCCCGTTCGTAGTTTTCCGACGAAGGATCTGCGAGGAAGCGTGCGGCTGCCTCAGGGGTCGGAGGAAGGCCGGTCAAGTCGAGGGCCACGCGCCGCAAGAGACGAGCGGGATCCGCCGGGGGAGCGGGAGCAAAATCCTGTTCCTCCATTCGTTTCAAAATGAAATAATCGATCGGACGTTTTGGCCATTGCGAGTGTTTGACAGTAGGCAGTGGTTTTTGTGTGGGGGCGACGAAGGACCAGTGAGTTGAATAACCACCGCCTTCGGTGATCCATTGCCGAAGAAGTTTTTTTTCGGCACCGGTTAGTGGTTGTCCACTTTCGGGAGGAGGCATCAATACATCGGCATCGTCTGAGTAAATCCGCGTGACAATTTCGCTTGCTTCGGGCTTGTGGGGGACCAGCGCAAAACTTCCGCCGAGGTCACGAGTTGCTCCCTCAAAATTATCGAGCCGCAAGTCGGCTTCGCGCGTCGATGGGTCGAAACCGTGGCAGGCGAAACAATGTTTACTGAGAATGGGTCGAATTTCGCGATTAAAGTCGACGTCGGCAAGAAGCGGGCACGCTGACAGCGAGGCAAAGCAGAGGATCATTAAGATTTTTTTCATGTTCTAATGATATCTCAATGTCTGTTGTTTGGCTTGCACAACCACCGCATGTTTGTGTGAAAATTAAACATGAATAATACAAGGCTGGTTCGCTCGTTCTTCTCACAGGTCGATGTTGCGGAGTTGATGGAGCTTTTTAACCTGCAACCTGAGCTAAATTTTTTTGTGAAGGATCTCCGTGGTCGTTTTCTGGCGATCAATCAAAGAGGTTGTGAATACTGCGGGGCACTGGATCAAAACGAGGTGATCGGAAAAACTGATTTCGATTTTTTTCCATCACAGCGAGCCGAGAGTTATCGTCAAGATGACGAGCAGGTAATGCGAACTGGCGAGCCGATAATCAATCGTCTTGAGAGCGCACCGGAGATGGCGGGTTCTCCGCGGTTAGTCATGACCAGTAAGATTCCGCTTCGCAACGTCGAAGGTGTTGTCGTGGGCATCGCTGGATTTTCCCGTCAGGTAGATACCAAGCGGGGTGAATCGAAAGATGCCAAGCGATTTGCAAATGTGGTTGAATATTTACACTCAAATTATCATCGCAAGCTCAACACATCTGAATTAGCGGCAAAGGCGAAGCTCTCGATTAGTCAGTTTGATCGGCAGTTTCGTCGGGTATTTGGAGTCTCACCACGGCAGTATCTCTCGCGTGTTCGACTGGAGATCGCCTGTCGGAAATTGGCTCAGACCGATGAGACGGTGGCAACGATCGCGGTTCGCTGTGGTTTTTTTGACCACGCTCATTTTTCGCGCTGTTTTCGCAAGCAAATGAATGTTTCTCCGTCGGAGTATCGCCGTAGTAAAAATTCTGAAAGTAAGCTCAGGTAGCCGCCCGATCTCAAATTTGATTTTTATTGGTCAAGGTTGTTCTGTTTCGGATGGTTGGGCTGCGATTCGGTAGACAGCGAGGTTCTTGATATCGACCATTCGGGGAACAGAAAACGCGATGTTTTCTTTTGTTGGATGTCCAATTCCCGAAGACGAAAATTGGCTAACGAATTCATTGTCGATTTGAACGACAATTTTCTCGCCCTCCAGTAATATCTTCAGTTCATGCCATTGAGATGCTTTGGTGGTCCGTTTGGTCATTTTAGATTTCCCTTTGACCCGCTTCGCCAGTTCTGCTTTCGAGGCTCCGTTCTCTTTCAGTTTTCGGTGCTCATTTGCCATGGTTCCAGTTTTTTGATCTTGAATAACAACGGAGGTTGTACTTACCTCCACGCGGCAAAGATGCCCAGCGTGGACCGTCTTACAATTTGGATCATTGATATTCACGCTAAACTTTTGATTATCTGCGAGTAGGAATTTGCAGGTAATCACAGCGTTTTGAAATTGCACTTTTGTTCTGGCAACGGCAGCATGGTCAGAACCCGCAGTTCGGCGTATTTGCAGAACACCATCCTTAACGTTTGCCTGGGGAACCATTTTGTTTTTTGCAATCTTGGCCGACTTTTGAGCTCGACTATCGTTGGTCCACCAATCTTGTGCGTTGAGAGGTTGAGCAAAGTTGTTGGAAAGGACGAGGTCGGCGCGTGAGATTGCCTTTTCGATTATCTGGGACCGTGCCGGTTCAATGGAGACGGTGGCTAATAGGGCGAGTGCACCGAAAGATACGAGCCAGTGGTGAAAAAAACTGGGTAGCGAGTTTTTTGAGTTCAACATGATGTAGTCGGTCTGAGAATTACAGAAAGGAGAATTAAGGCGAATGATCTTTTCGGGGATTTTAATATTTGGCGAAGGCCAGTGGAACAGATTTACCGGTTTCTCGACGAGAATATCTGATGTGATCGGTGTTTTTGCACTATGAGTCCTTTCGGGAGGGTGTAGACTGTTTGGCTGTCCACATTTTTCGATTCCGAAAAAGGGCAATACCATCGCTGATCCATCGTTTTATACCGGTCAGTTGGTTCCGGCAAAGGCGTCGAAGACGCCGTGAATTGCGACTTCTGTTGACTCCTGGCACGAAGCACTGGATTGATTTCAGTGGGTTGTCTTAGCGGGTTCTAAAAGGAAAACTATTGAAGACCTTCACCGAGTTAAATTTAATTGAACCATTGCAGCGAGCGATTGCCGGCGAAAATTATAAAATTCCGACGCCAATTCAATCGAAGACCATTCCGGTAGCTCTCAAACGCCGGGACGTATTGGGCTGTGCTCAGACGGGAACCGGTAAGACGGCAGCCTTTGCGTTGCCGATTCTCAATCGCCTTGGTTTACAAAATCGCGCTGCGAAAGCGAAGCGTCCATTTGCGCTGATTTTAGCACCCACTCGTGAGTTGGCGGTGCAGATTGGGGCTAGTGTTGCGACCTATGGGAAGCATTTGAAACTTCGCCATGCTTTGGTTTACGGCGGAGTCAGCCAGACCTCTCAAGTACGTTCGCTCCAGCGTGGAGTTCACATTGTGATAGCGACTCCGGGCCGATTGTTAGATTTGATGAATCAGGGTTTCATCCAACTCGACAAGCTCGAGGTGTTCGTTCTCGATGAAGCAGACCGGATGCTCGATATGGGTTTTATGCCTGATATCAAACGGATCATCCGTGAGCTTCCTGCGAAGAGACAGTCTTTGTTTTTCTCGGCAACGATGGCGCCTGCGATTGTTGAAATAACGGACAAGCTATTAGTCGATCCTGTGAAAGTCGATGTCACGCCGAAGACTCGCAGTGTCAAAAAGATTAAGCAGCAGGTGATTTTTGTTTCCCGCAAAGGGAAGACCGAGTTATTGGAGAAAATTCTCTCGTCACGGGATGATTTACGTGCGATCGTATTTACAAAAACAAAACGTTCAGCAAATTTTGTTGCCGAGCGATTAAATAAAGCAGGGCTCAAGGCCGCCGCAATTCATGGAAATAAATCTCAAAATGCCCGGCAGCGGGCGCTCGACGCGTTTCGAAACCAGTTCGTCAAGATTTTGGTGGCGACCGACGTCGCGGCTCGTGGAATTGACATTGAAGGAGTGACTCATGTTGTTAATTTTGATTTGCCGATGGAGCCGGAAGCGTATGTTCACCGAATTGGTCGAACCGGACGCGCGGGTGCGAAGGGGATTGCTATCTCGTTTTGCAGTGCCGGTGATCAGGGAGATTTAAAGGCAATTGAAAAACTGATTGATCATGAGATTCCAGTCAATCAGGAATTGTCGGTGACTTTGCCGAGTCCAGGCCCCAAGCCAACGCGAGGAAGGGCAGGGCGCAAGCCATCCGGTGGGGGTCGTTCTAGAACGTCTCAAGCGGGACGTTCCCGAAAGGGGGCCGGCAGTCGAGGCTCTGGAGATGAGTCGGTTGGCAGTGAAAAAGGGAAGCGAACGACGAAGCGTCGACGCCGTCGAGTGCGAACGGAAAAGGCGAGTGCTGTCAAAAGTGCGCGAACGGGTGACGGCTCCCAGAAAAAGTCTGGGAAAAAAACGGGTGGAGGCAAGGGTGCCTCGGGCAGATCAGGGAGCGGAGCAGGAGGTGGGGCAACCGAGACTTCCTCGAAACGCAGAAGACCTCAACGGAAGGGTAAGAATGCTCGAAACCGCGATAATGCGTCCCGCTCTGAATGAATCGAATTTGATCGAATTTGAGTTTTACCGCTTGAAGGCAATGAGCGCGACGATGCTCAGTGAGCAAGCAAGGAAAATTCCGCCAAGGCCCATTAAAACGTAAGACGTGTTGGCCAGAATCACGGATTGCTTGTTGTAACGGACGTAATTGGGCTCGTACCACTCGCCGAGACCGTTGTCGATCCTTAATTCGTTGTAGTAGGTGACGACTTGGGATGGCTCTAACTTATCGACAAATTCGTTATGTTGTTCGGTAGAAAGTTCGCGGTCGATTTCGGTTACCATCATTCCTGCATAGCCATAAAGCCAGTATCCCGAGCCTCCTAGAAGGACTGCAGCGAACAGTCCAATTGAGAAAAACATATTGAAGCTGCCGCTTTTCCCAACTGTTTTACTTGTTTTCTTGACCGTTTCGTCTTCGACCGGCTCCAAGAGCCTCATTTTTCGAAGCATCGGGGCTTCGGATATTCCGCCACATTCTGGGCACGTTAACTTTTGCCCAGCCTGATTGGGAATGACTTCGAAGGGGTGACTGCAGTGGTCACAGGGAAGTAAGTATTTAGAAGGCATTGGGTTTCGGCTTAGCTTATCAAGTGGGATTGGTTGCTCATAGTTAGTTAGCTAACTGTTTCGGGTGTCCTCTCTAGGGAAGCTCCACAAATGGGTTGGAGCCAGCAAGGGTCACCTAGTATAGCAAGTGAAGGGCGTGTTTTTGGGTTAACCCTGTATTTCCTACCGAGTTTAACAATTTCATTTACGGGATCCAAATCTCTGTCGTTCATATTGAATCGACCGAGGCGAGAAGAAAAAGTTGCCCGTAGTCGACTTTTCTGGTTGTTAGGATTGTTTTTTCGAGTTGCGGAGCGGTGTAGCGTTTTCGAATCATTCAATTTTATCACCTTCCACTGATGGAACCGGAAGAAGTTATCATTTAGGGGTGATCCGCGTATAAAAATAGGAAGATTGAAGTCTTTTTTAACTGGACTATGAATATCCGACAGTTACAATTGTACAACTGCGATTCGAGACTCCGCTGTATCCACAGTCCACCCAAGGTCTAGCGTCTTTTTAGGGCGACGCGGCTCCTTAATAAATGAGAGACATTGAATCCAACCGGCCAGGATATCTGGTCAAAACCGGTGCGAGAATTTGGTAAAGATTTCACGCAGACAGGAAATGGGACAGGGCTGTTGACTCGTTTCGATTGGCTGACTTTGAAAAGACGCGAAGTCATCTCTATTCACGGAGTAGGGGAGCTAATTCAAGGCGATTCGTTTAGGAAATTAAACACAAGATGTTTCTGGGGTTCGCTGTATGTTGCGAATTCTCCACGTGGACTTCGAGATTTATTCCGACGAGCGGTTTAATCAGCACTTGCTGAATGCTAGCCCACTTTGCTGCTTGGAACTTGCCAAAAATTAACCTTTGCGACGGTTTCACATGAACCAGACAGTAACCTTTTAAGATTCGGTGTGAAGGCAAACTTGGATCCATCACTGTATGCATTTTGACCTGCCTCAGGTTGAGATTGTGATTAACCGCTTCCGCCTCACAATGGAAACATTTTTAAAAACCTTTGCGCAGGAGTGCTAAATTGTACGATGCACTGCTAGAAGACGACGATGCAACACGAACACGTGTTGCCCCCAAACGATTTGAAGAAGTAGTTGAAGCGAGTCCACCGGCTCCTACCGATGCCACTGCCGCCAAGAGCGACGGTGAAGAATTGGCTGCCGGTGTGGATGAATCTGAATCGTGGTCAGACGACCCGGTCCGGATGTATCTAACTCAGATGGGTGAGATTCCACTTCTGACTCGAACTGAAGAAATCACTTTAGCGAAACGAATCGAAGAGACTCGACGAGAGTTTCGAACGAAATTGCTTGAATGTGATTACGTCATTCGCTATGCCTATAAAACACTCGTAAGAGTTCACCGTGGAGAGCTGCCGTTTGATCGAACGGTTCAGGTTTCGGTAACAGATCGGCTCGAGAAAGAGCAGATTCTTGGCCGAATCCCTCATAATCTCAACACGCTTTCGGTTTTGCTTAAGCGAAATCGGCACGACTTTCTTACGGCGTTTTCGAAATCTCACACTCAGGCTCGCCGTAAAGCCGCATGGAAGAATCTAGCTCGTCGTCGCCGTCGAGCAGTTCGTTTAATCGAAGAGCTCGGTTTGCGGACACAGCGTATCGAATTGATGATTCGTACGATTGAAGATTTCAGTGCTCGCGTCGACGAGTTGATGGACAAGATTAAGCAACACAAGAAATTGCGGAAGCCCGCGATTGAGCGGGAAGCCTGGATTCAGGAGATGCGAACGATCTTGTTGGCATGTCAGGAATCTCCGACGAGTTTGCGTAACCGTGTTAAATATCTTCGCGATATTTACACCAAGTACCAAAAGGCGAAGCGAGAGCTTTCCGAGGGTAACCTGCGACTGGTTGTTTCTATTGCCAAGAAATATCGTAATCGAGGGTTGAGCTTCCTGGACCTGATCCAGGAGGGGAACGCTGGATTGATGCGTGCCGTTGATAAATTCGAATACCGTCGTGGATTCAAGTTTTGCACCTATGCAACCTGGTGGATTCGCCAAGCGATTACCCGTGCTGTTGCGGATCAGAGTCGAACGATTCGAATTCCAGTGCATATGGTTGAAACGATGTCGCGTGTCCGAACCGTTTCGCGTCAGTTGCTTCAAGAGCTCGGTCGCGAGCCAACTCTTGAGGAAGTTGCGCGACGAAGTGAGACAACGATCGATGAAGCACGACGGGTGCTTGCAATGAGTCGTTATCCGATCAGTCTTGATCGGCCTGTCGGTAACAGTGAGGACAGCCATTTCGGTGACCTCTTGCCGGATGGTGAGGCGGAAAGTCCTTCGATTGGTGCTTCGCAGGAAATGCTTCGTGGGCGGATTCAGGATGTTCTGAAAACACTCAGTTATCGTGAACGCGAGATCATAAAACTTCGCTACGGGCTCGGTGACGGGTATAGCTATACGCTGGAAGAAGTGGGACACATTTTCAAAGTGACTCGAGAGCGTATTCGCCAGATCGAGGCGAAGGCCGTAAGAAAGCTTCAACAGCCAAGTCGGTCTCAAGAATTAGTTGGTTTCCTCGATTAATTTTTGAGCAGACGGTTTAAGTTAAAGAAAGAGGCGGGTTTCATGACCCGCCTCTTTTTTTTGCGCGAATGTCAAGCAAACTGATCGCTTTCGCACGGTTGATCTGAGGTATCAGTACTTGGTTGCCAGGCGATAATTATGAATTCCTTTGATGGATTACTTAATTATCGTGTCGGCGAAGATTGGCACGCGATGAGCTTGATTTCCCTAGTCTGCGTTTTTTTCTGTCTCGAACCCTGTGGCGATGCGTGTCCTATGGGAGCGTCCGTTTGTCTCTTGCAGGTCTCGGGCGACCTGTGCTGTCATCTTTTAGCGGGTAGAAACATGAAACGTCGTCTAACAGTCACAGGGTTGTCATTGATTCTTGTCGGAATTGCCTTGGGGGGGGATTCAGTTTTGGGACAACAGAGGGGACAACAGAGGGGACAACAGAATAGAAGCAGCAGTGGTGTTGAAGTTTGGGATTACCTGCAAGATAAATATGATGCAAACGGAGATGACCAGCTCACAGAGGCTGAGTATTCTCGGGGCGCCGAGAAGTTTCAGCGACTTGACGTCAACCGTGATGGGGTCATTTCAGCCAAGGATTGGAGTGGGGGGAATTCGCGAAAATCGTTTTCACGAGAACGGCAAAAACGGTCTTTAAACTCTTCCAATCTCGCGCCTCCGGTGAAAGGGGATGTGGCTCCGGGATTTAATCTTACCTATGTGAATGAGCCATCGAAAACCGTAGAGCTTGCTAGTTTCAGAGGAAGTAGGCCGGTTGCACTGATTTTTGGAAGTTGTTCGTGACCGCCATTTGTTCGTTCAGCTGGTCAGCTGGAGAAGTTATTTGAAGAGTATGGCACCGATGTTCAATTTTTCATGATTTACTGCCGGGAAGCTCACGCAATTGATGGCGAAAGGCCAATGTTCAATGCCATCGTAGAAGAACCTGTCTCTACCGCAGAGCGGAATCAAGTGGCCAAAGACTTTGTAGAGCAATTAGGTATTAAAATGCCAACGCTCCTCGACAAAATTGATGACAAAACAGGAACGGACTACGCAGCGCATCCCGATCGATTGTATTTGATTGGAAAAGATGGCCGCGTGGCCTACGCAGGAGGCCGAGGTCCGTCTGGGTTCAAACCCGATGAGCTTCAGGCCGCAATTCGGTCTGAACTGGGGAAGGAATCGGCAGGTGAAAAAAGCAGCGATCGAGCGAATTCAACGATGGTGTCCCGCGCGCCAGGTATGAATCTGCCAGCTATGGTAGCGCTGGACCGGAACAAGGATGGAAAACTATCGGTTGCCGAAATCGACGCGGCCCCGGAGTCGCTGAGGACTTTAGATAAAAATTCGGACGGTGACTTGTCAAGAGAGGAGTTGCGCCCAGCACAGCGCGACAGAACGCGCCGTTCACAGCGGGGTGGATAGAACCGGACTGGCTTCCCATAGTTTTGTCCGCGAATCGGATTTCATTTTTTTGGGTTGGGCCATGTTGGTCGTTTTTAGTTCATGCGTTAATCGCTTGGGTTCCCACCTGAATTAACCAGACTGAATTAACCAGGCTGAAGTTTGGTTTAAAGTTAGAAGATTGATGACCTCTGTTTGGGGATACATTATCTGGCTTTGGGAATCCTTTTGAGGACCGACTGAATTTTTATTTGAATTTGTTTCAATTAAATGGCGCGGTGTCGCATCTAACCTATACCACTTTCCAAAATTTAAAATAGCGTCCAAGAAATGGGTTGCGAACTGTGTGAACGCCATGGTGTAAGCGCATTGGTTTGTTATCATGGCGCTGGTTGTGAGGCTCTGTTGTTGTTGTTGTTGTTCTGGTTGGACAGCTTGAATTAGGGTGTTTCAAGTCGGGAAAGTAAAAATTAACTATGTATTCAGTGAATGTCCGTGCGTTACCCATTGGTCAATTAAAAAATCAAATTCAAAGCTCAGCTTTTCTTGAAAAGATCTACGCAGCGACTGTCGGATTGATTGGTTTGGTCTCTCTCTACGATGCTTTTCTTGTCTATCGATACCGCGAGGTAATCGAAGAGCAAAATCCATTCTGTGCTTGGTTGATCAGTCTTGAGCCGGAATACGTTTCTTTGTTCCTGTTTGGTAAAGGGCTCGGGACACTTTCAGTGATGGCCATTTTATTTCTTTTGTTTCGACATTGGAGCCGATTGGCGGTTCCGGTCGCGGCTTCGCTAATGCTGTTTCAAATTGGTTTGATGGGTTATCTCCATGGGACGGACGGTAGGCGGCCTGTGGTGACTCAGATGGCAATGCAGCCGGGCAGTGCTTTTCCTGCGCTGATCGCCTCAATGGAGAACAAAGTAGCTCCTGGAAAAGTAAAAAACATTCCCCAGAAGCCTAGGATGGCTCAGTCCGGTGCGATGTCAGGTGGAGCGGGCCGGCAGCGATTGACCAAGCCTCAGCGACGTCGCCCCAGAAGTCAACGTACAAAGGGGCAACTTCAAAACAAACAGGCGAAGTCAAAATACAGTGATGCAAAAGAGAAAAAGAATACGCGTTCAAAAGAGCGTGTTTTGAACCTTGAAGATCGGTAGGCTCGTCAGCGAACGGTGGAGTGCGTATTTTTAGTTCTGTCTCTTTTTTAAGATATAAACTACGTCTTCGCTTGACGAATCAACTGTAATTGGCTGCTTGATGTCATAGGTGAAATCGTAAGTACCAGCGATGTCCCAGCAGTTCGTTTCTTCAACCAGCGATGCGAACTGATGCTGTGTGTAGCTTCGCATTTTCAGTTCGTCACTGATTCGAAACTGTCGGGTTGGTGTGTAGACATCAAAATGCATTCCAAAAGTTTCGAGTCGTTTCCGCCGGGATCGATTGATGGTCCACATTTTCGTAATTACAGAAAGGTTACCGCGGCGGGCAGACCACGATTCCCAGTCCGTTGGTTCCTCGGTTTCAGGTGTGAGATGAAATCCAATTAAATAGATCCCACCCCGCTTGGTTTGCTTCGCCATGCATCGAAGGTGGGATAGCGCGGATGGTTTGTCGGTAAGGTGTCGAAAGCTGTTAACTGTATTGAAGGCCAGGTCCCATTTTCGTTTTGCCTGAAATTCGACCATATTGGCAACGAAAGCAGTTTGCGGAAGATCATGGCGCTTGGATCGTTGATTGCTGAATTCGATCGCTTTGTGGTTCAGATCGATCCCTTCGACTTCAAACCCCCGTTTGGCGAGATAGTACATTAACCTGCCGGTTCCGCAGGCAGGCTCGAATAGTCGAGTCGCTCGATTTTTGAGGTACTTTTGATTGACGTCACAAATAAAACGCGTTTCAGCAGCGCAGTCAGCGCCGAATATCAGGTCGTAGTAGCGTGGGTGGTTGTAAATGCTGTCGTTAATAACTTCCACGAAACGGCTCCGCTCTCGCAATGGATTTTAGTAGTGTCGGTCGTCCTGTCTTTGGGCCACAGTCTGCCTGTTTGGTGGCAGCGTCGTGCACGATTTACTTTTGAGATGTCGAGCCCTGACGAATGCGATACTCCGAGATCATTTCACGCAAATCGTTGCGAATACTTTTGGCTGCCTGGGCGGTTTTTTCATTTGCGTTTTTCTCTGCTGTTTCAACGAGGCTGCGAAGCTGCATGCCAAATAACTGATCCGTTTGTCGAAGCGCAGTACCATCTGGATTTAGTTGTAAAATCGACTCAAAAGTATCTTTCGAGCTTTGGAATGCACTCAATGCTTCGTCTAAATTTCCAGCGGAAACAAAATTGGCTGCTAAGGTGTTTTGGACGGAAATAAATAGGTAATGATAGTCGAGAACTTTAGGGAATTGGGTTTTGAGATCGTTCGCTATTTTGATCGAACTTTCCAGCATCAGTTTTCGATTATCCGGCGAATCTGAGGGATTGCTGAGCGAATAGGCCAAGGCGAGGCGGTAGCGGTAGTTTGAATGGTTGGGGGATTGGGAAATTAAGGACTCGAGTTCCGCAATCGCGAGGCTTCGCATTTTTAATGCAGTTTCTTGGTCGGGCTCGACCTTGCTCCAAGCTAGACAGCCGTAGCATTCAGCGCGGGCTGATCGATAGTCTGCATTGTCCGGTTCGTCGGCAATTAGCTGATCGAGGATCGTAATCGCTCTGTCTGCACCTTCTTTACTTCGCCGTAAAGTTCTTAGGAGGGCATCGTGGTTGCGGGATCTGCCTGCACCGCGAGGCGGAAACCCAGATCCATCTTTAGGTCGATTAGAATTAGATCGATTAGCGTTAGATCGATTAGCATTAGGCCTTTTCGTTAGATCTTGCCCTTTCCGTGGTGGAGGTCGTCGAAAGCGATATGTTTCGAGATACAATTTAGTCCAAGTAGGTGGCCGATGCCCATCGGCATGACGGTGGAAACCCGGAGTCCCATTTTTGGGTAATCGACTCTCTTCAAGGCTGTCAAAGATGACGGCATTGATAGCAAGGCTGGAACCGATGGAGTTGAATGTTTTTGCCAATTCTAATTTCAACCGGTTGTCGAGTTGTTCAACGGGAACGTCATTTAAAAGTTGGATCGCATTTTGGTTTTGAGCGATTGCCTCGGGAAGATTGTGGTCACGTCGGTAACCTCGGCTGAGTTCATTTTTGGTTTGCACCAAAGCAATTAAAGATTCTTTAGCGTCGGGAGAATCAACGAGAACTTTGTTGTACAGTTCAATTGATTTTTTGTAGGCATCAAAAGAGCGGTCAACTTCTCCGAGCAATTGATAGATGTTGGCGACGCGCCGGAAAGCGCGAGCTGATTCGGCTTGAAGGTCCTGGTTATCAAAGTTGTTCGTAGCAAATTTGTCGTAAAAGGAAAGGAACTCTTCCAGGAAAACGGCATCCTGCTTCGTAATCGAGGTTTCGATCCCTTGTAAATCTTCGAGCCCATCGATGCTAAGTTCGGTTGAGTCTGCCGAGTCTTTGGCGACGAGTTGTTTGAACATCCGATCAAACGCTTGGATTGAAAGATCAACATTGCGTTCGGCTCGCTGATATTCACTTTGTTGACTTTTGTAGGCTGCACTAACTTTTTGGTTGGCCTCATCAGTTTCTCTGATTTGGATTTCTAAGAGTGCTGATTTTTTTGCTTCTTGATCGAGGGCATCTTTGGTGTACAGGTAGCCAAAAGAAGTTGCTGCAGCTACGAGTAGTAAGAGGATGAAAGAAACGACCGAAAGTGAGGCCGCTAGCGGGTTGCGACGGCCCCACTTGCTGACCATTTCCACGGTTGACGGTGGGCGCGCTGCAATCGTTCGGTCTTCCACGAAGGCAATGAGATCCCGTTGAAGATCTTTGACAGTTGGGTAGCGCTCTTCTGCATTTTTTGAAATTGACTTTTCGATGATGGTACTGAGATTGATCGGAATGCCGGGGCTAATTTTGCGAGGCGATGGTGGAGAAGATGTCGCAATCGCCCGAATGATTTCCGCCGTGGTTCCATTGTGAAAGGCGGGTAGCAGTGTAGCCAGTTCGTAGAGCGTCAATCCAATGCAATAGACTTCACTGCGACAGTCGTATTTCCCTTCGAGTGATTCGGGGGAAAGGTATTGTGGCGTTCCGATGACGTCACCCGTTTTTGTAAGATTGATTTCGCTGCGTGTATCTTTAGCGAGTCCAAAATCGGTAATCCAAACCTGGCCTTTCTGGTCGAGAATGATATTCGAAGGTTTGATGTCACGGTGAAGAAGGTCGGCGTCATGGGCGAAGGCGACCGCATTGGCGATGTCCGCCGCAATTCTTGCCGCCCAGCGATAGTGGCTGGCCTTTTTGACCGGTCGTGCATGAGGCTTGACGGCTGAACTTTCGGACGTCGTTGTTTGTTCGTGTGAGGTTACCGAAGGGTTTTCTAAAGGAGTCGACGCGTTGTACGCCAGAGTTAGTTCTCCACTCATATCCACGCGGGTTTCATAGCGGTCTATCTTGGTGCTATTGGGATCGGATGCATTGATGCCGTTGATGACTGCGCCCAGCGTCTGCCCCTCAATTAAGTCCATCACGTAGTAATGATATCCCTCTCCCTCGCCGACGCCGAATACGCTGACAATATTTGTGTGGTGTAATCTCGCGGCGGACTGTGCTTCTCTTTTGAATCGTTCGACAAAGTTTTTACTGTTGATGAGCGGTGTTGGCATCACTTTGATTGCGACACGTTTTCCGAGCGATTCATGAACTGCCTCGAAAACCACCCCCATTCCCCCACGGCCGATTTCTCCATTGATTTTGTAGGGGCCAATTCGATTGAGCCCGGAGACTTCGTCGAGGGACCTCGATTTGGCCGGCGAATTCGTTGGATCAGATTTAAGTTGCTCGATCATTGCGACGGATGCGAGCAGGTCTTCAATTTCATCTTTAAATTCAGGGTGTTGAGCCTGATAATCCGCGATCGCAGGATGTTCCCCTGCCCGGAGCCGATTGGTGAAATGATCAACGATCTGTTCAAGTATTTCAGGTTCACTTTGCGAATTGTCAGAAGAGTTAGCTACCATTGTGTCCCTTTGCAGTTTCCATGATCTCTCGAAGTTTCTTCAGTGCTCGCAGGTACCTCTTGCTTGCGGTGGACGGTTCGATCGATAAAATTTCGGCAGTTTCAATATTTGAAAGTTCCTCAAAATGTCGAAGGGCAATGACTTCCCGATCTAATTCATTCATGTCAGCCAGCGTTTTTTCTAAAATTGAAATTTGTTCCGCACGTTCGATCAAGCGACTTGGCGAAGTCAGTTGGGCAACGATGTGGGCGGCCAACGCCATCGAAGTTTTAC
>JACLAC010017686.1_pt1 | contig 42669 bp, 47 predicted proteins | sample 8027881 | NCBI WGS metagenome assembly JACLAC01 (sample SAMN15725517, study PRJNA655200) | protist metagenome | isolation source: fluorescence activated cell sorting (FACS) single amplified genomes of... | place: Spain: Blaines Bay Microbial Observatory, Mediterranean Sea | collected 2016-01-19 | reverse complement strand
TTGTTATCTACTTTCTAACAGTCAGAAATGATTTGTATTTGTTTACAATCGCATGCCTGATATTTTAGTGGATTCTGACCCCGTCGAAGAAGTCTCCATCTCCGCGGTCCGCAACCTTTTTCTTCTCCTCGATGCTCGTACACGATCACACCGCTTTGAACGCTTTCTCATCTACGCGCTCCTTAATGGGCTGTGTGATGATGCCGTTTGCGTGAAACTCCGCTGCCCGGTCTCAGCGGTTACTATCGGTTCTCGATAATCGCCCTGTTCAACGGAATGTAAGTGTCACTTGGATACTTCTTCTGCTTCATGTTAAGATACTTTTCGTCGTTCATCGCCGCCACCGCCTTTAGGTCCAGCTCGCTTTTGTACGCCTGCCCATCGCCCACGTCGTTGTACTTCGCGATGCGTCATCGCATAATGTCCAGGCCCTCGCTCTGCTTACTATCACCGTTTATAGCTCCGTAGATCCTCGAAATGGTTGTAATTGTCGCGGATCTGTCGCACAACAGACTTCGGCCTCTCGCTCGCTACACCGTAGTTGTAATGCTTCAGCGACTCCGGCGGCCCGCTTACGCTCATGCCACCATTCACGCCCGACTTGACCATGCGCTGGTACACGTTCTCGCCGTCCTCACCCGGCCCGCGCCGCTTTACATTCTGCATACGGATACCCTGCTCGAACTCGAACTCGGCCACCAGGTCCTTAGCCTCCTGCCTGTATGGGGTAATTAACAAACATTTGAATCGATGAAGAACTTACGCACGCAGGAAATCGAATACAAAGATCTCTTTGTAAGTAGTATCAACATAAACACAATTTAGCGTCAAGTGTATTTCAACTCTAGCCACTCCGAATATTATCGTAATTTTGATTTAGTGATCTCCGCCTGACCTTCGCCTGCTTCGCCTTCTTGAATACATTCTCGTTGTAGAAGCCGCGTTTTTTCAGGTGAAGCTGGTCTGGCTTGAAGAACCCGCCGTTGGCTAGTGGGTTGCCAGCATTTGAGTTCATGCTCACACCGCCGCCCTTACTTGAAGAAGACGACGAGGTTGCAACCATGGTGCTTTTAACTACTTACAATAGATTATCTGTTTAGATACGGAGTTTTTAGCACTGGTGCGCTAGCGCGAATTATGTTTATGATATTATTCATTGGGTGAGAGGAGGATTTTGGAATATGAAAAAGCGAGAGGAGTGATGTTTTTCAATGACACGTAGATTCAATTTTAGTCGAAGGATATTTTGCGACTTTCTTCAGTCGAGTGATAAATGTTGATAGAGACAGCTGACTTCGTGCCGATGTGCCGGCGTTCCCGATTTTTGACCGTGTATCTTTCCGACCGACTGGCAGGTTCCGTTAGAACTACGCAAAACTACCAACAATGCATAAATTGATCACATGCAGAACATAAAAACCATAAACATCTAGATTATTACGGTAGACAAAGATTCACCGCGAATACAAGAGAGTATAATCATAAAATTGTCTTTATATATAGCAAAATTAATAAATTTGATACATTATTACAATACAAGTAATATGATTGATATTACATTTTTCGCGGATCGTTGCCGCTATTAATTCCTTTCATCCCCTTGCGATTGATGCAAATGCAAGCCACTTGCCAGAGTCGTTAATTTCGTGTCATACTTCTAGCCGCCGCAAGAGTTTTGAAAATATCATCTGCCTTCAAAACATCAATCTTTTTTGGCGGCTTAAAGCTGTCCTTTCGCTTCCTTGGCTCGGCTAGATTCAGGTGGACATCTGCGTCCACGCCAGACACACCGTGTGAGTCCTATCCACCTATAAGTTGTTTCTACCGCGCCCTTTTTCACGACTTTTTGATTTTACCTAAGTAGTGATCCACGTGCTCCTGGACCGGATCGCAATTAGCTGCCACACCACCAATGACATCTTGCAAATCATTGTCGAGCCGCGGAGGCGCGTCATAGCCATCCTCGGAGTTGAAGCCGGCATCAGAGTCGATGTCATAGCTGTCGGCGCACTTGTGCTATTGTTTCACAGTTTAAACGTGACCTTGTCCATGTTGTAGAGCGCCTGGATACATCAATTTGCTCACAGCAGCCACATCGATCAGATCGGCGTAGTCGTCGAGTACGTCACGTTTCATCGGTGCCGGTGTAGGCTTGTTACATTGAGATGTGGCCCCTGTATTAGCAAAGACTGATACTGTCTCTGGATGCAAGTTTCGAAAAAACTTTTCCTCAGCTTGCCGTACCCTCACTTGCTAAACTTGCAGTGCTGATGATCTTGAAGATGGTCTACTACTACTGTTATGCCCACTTTAGCGCATGTGGCCTGTATCATAATCATATAAACGAGCACTTGATACTGGCTCCTGCTCACTGCGACTGCGTAGTCGAAGTTCAGATTCTTCAGTTCAATGACCAGCAAAATGGAATGACGTGTCAGTATCTTCTGGCAATTGTATGCCGTATGCAGACATAGGCTCCTCGCCCATGGCATCCAAACGCGGTGGTCTGTCTGAAAATGCATTCACACTTTATTCGGGCACAGCGACGTCGTCAGCAACAGGTAGTAGTACTTTGAAGCAATCAGCCTGCTGTCCCGACCCCGTCTGTGCGTATGTCTACGGTGGCTAGACCTATGACTCTATAGCTTTTTGCATCCGATCATTTCAAACACTGATACGCTCCTTCACAAATGCAGGAACCGTTGTCGCTGATGCAGTGTCTCACGTTGATGAGCGTGCACGGGCTGCAGAAGCAGACGTTCTCTATCCCACATTATGTTGCTGCTTATCAAGTTGTCACTGGGCAGCCGTCCTTTTTACCTCTTTGATTGAAGTTCTACTAATGCTGTACTTATTCTTTCACTCCTGGATGCGACGCAGCTTCTCCTGGTGCTTACTACTCCTCCAGACGCTCACTACTCTCTACTAAGCCTGCTTTTTTTAACGCATGTGTCACGCTCAACGCCGTCATCACTCACTACCGCTCATACACGATCTCCTCTTCGTCTGGAAGCGCCATTTTTTTCGCCTCCAACTCTCATTCATTACTCCTCGGCCGTCAATTTTTGTTTGATCCTCAGCGCCTCCTATTTCTAGGCCACGCGCTTACGTGTAAGATCCTCAAGTCAACGCACCCTTTCTTCGCTATTACTTCACATCTTCAACTTCCTTATTACTTTCTTTCACTACTCCAGCTTCTCTCTCCTTAGTTTCTGTCATAAATTTCACTCACTATACCCTTCTTTGACTCTCCTCCGCCAGTGCAGCGCTGTCGGCTGGTCAGCTTCACTTTTATCAATTCTCGCTCGCGTATGCTTTCCGTTAGTTGATAATATTTGACTTCTTTTTCCATTCTTGCTCACTACTCGCGTTCTTATTTCAACCGATTTTCGCGCAAAATTCTACGAGCGTTACTATTGAGTGATGGAGTCCAGCCTACGCCGTCAGTCTGCGTCTCTGTCTTATCTCTCCTGCCGCTTACTATTTTTCACTACAGTGTTTCTTCGACCTCCTTCCTCTTGCGCTCCTCCTGCCGTGCTTGCACCCGCTGAACCGTCTCTTCCTTCAGTTTTTTTTACTTTTCACCGAGCTCACTACTTTTTTTCTTATGTCTTACTACTCCGCCTCCTGCAGCTACTTTTGTTTACTATTTACTACTCATTATTCTTGGCGCTATCGCACGCGTCACATGGCTACAACGGCTGCGTCACATTGTTCGCTGCTCTTCGTGGGAATTGCTTCGCGTATCAGCGCCGCACTAGGATCTGGATCAGCAACGATTGCTTTAGTCTGTGTAACTGAGGTCGTAGTTTTCGTACTCGTAACCCAGCTCGGAGCTCCAACGACCAAGACTTGATTTTCATGGCCATGGTACTCATTTGCACCACGATTTGCAGCTTCACTAAACGCGCTGTTCTGTCTACTAGATGATACGCCTTTACTTACAGCCGTAAGCGAGAGCGACGGCGTACGATTCCTAGTGGGTCGAGTTGCTCACATTCTGTCAGCAGAGCCATTCTCTGCTAATTTTAACTCTACGACCACCGGGTTCTTGCACGGCGGCGGCGCGGCGGCAACGTTCTGACTCTTCTGATTCTTCTATCAAATAGAGTTTAGCTACGTCTTCACTCGACTAACCTTGAGCTTGGTAGTGACTCCGTGGGCATCGAGTGGAGGCGCAGGATTAGCCTTTATGGACTTCAGCATCTGAGCCCGATCGGTAGTGAGCTTGCGTTCACCTTTCGTACTTGTTGGTCCATTACCATTGACGGTCTTAGTTCCTTTTAACACCCTGTTATCAAATTTCCCACAAAAACTCGCAGCTCAATCTTGAACTACTATATCTTCACTATTTGGCTAAGGCTATGCACCATTCTGACCATGAACTGCAGAAGGAGGATCGTCCACTACCACTCAGACACTTTCTTCTTTATTTTTCACTTGTCGAAATTGATGACCTGTGTCACTAGTCGACGTTTTCGTTACTAATGCACTTGCGACTGCTGCTCACTACTTAGACTTACCACTCTTTCAGTCACTGTTTCACTTCGCCATCGCCTTCCGGAAGTTGAGCTCGAACTCCTCGTCCACGTCGTCATCGGACAGAGGTTCGCTCTCGTCGACGACGAGATAGTTGGTCGCTGAAGCCGCATCGCCGAAGGAAACGATGTTTTCGTCTTGCGCTTGCTCGATGTCGGTCATATTCAATGACAATGATTATTTATAATATGATCGAACCTTCGATTTCGTGCAATTCCAATTTATGACAACTTTTTTGTTTACGTTTAGGATAATTAAGCCATATGGCTTACTCTATGCTGAAACTGGATAAGTTCAGTGCTTTGAGTTATATGCTTATGATCATATATCACGACAATGCACTAACAAGTGGTCGAAAGCCTCTATAATCATTATTAAACGACAAAACAATACATTACTTTTACTTTGTACGATTCAATTTACTTGACTACATGTCGGATTCCCACATTGAGCAAATAATTGCACGAACCGGAACAGGTTAATATGGACATCATCTACCATCAGATAATACTTACATTTTATCCACAAGAGCATATAGACGCATGATTATATCCCTATTACACGACCTTAGTCGTAATAAAAGTGTGTGTAACTTGGCTGAGCGCCACCCCGTGCATTGCCACCCCGCACTTCGTTGCCTTCTGTATCGACGGTATATTCCGATCCATCCTCATCGCTGTCCCTATCAGAGCTACTGCTCGATGCCGCCTGGCGCATCTCGACGTCGTTACGGATTTCCTCGAGCATCATGTCCTCGGCGTCCTACTGGATTTTAGCCTCTTTGACGTCCTGAAAATATGACATATATGATATCATATAACTACAAGATTATTTGTTGTGAATTGAACATAAATTTTTATCGTATGATTTTTTTATTAAATCAAATTAGAGTATATTTTGCATTTGAATCGCACAGGATTTGAAATTGATTAATTCCAATTGCCATGGCGGAGGTATCAATTCCACGTTCTGGGGCATCAGCATGTTCGCCAATAGTGTATTAAATAAAAATAATACATGAACAGCGATGTTTATTTTTAGATCAACGTCGGAGTCGGACACACGCATCATAAAAATAAACTCACATCCGCCTTACGCAATACTGCTCGGTGGAACTTCTACGTGACCTTCGCGATACGCTGCAGGTCGACGAACACGTACGCGCCCAGCGCGATGAATGTGGTGTGAATTATCAGCGGCCGCCATAGGAAATACGTCGCGCGCTCACTCCTGAAATTCATTACGCAGCTGCTGACGCCCTCGCGCCCGTTGGGAAGGTGTGCCTGCTGGAACTCCTACTCGGTCACCTTGGACGGGTTGATGCCTTCATAGCGCTAGTAGACTGAGAAGAACCAGGACACCATGCTCACGCCGAGAGCACCTCAGAACAACAGCATCGCACGCTCACTACGCCTTGTGCCGTGCGTAGCTGTAGCTTTAGTCTATCAGCGAGTGGCATGACATAAAAATCAATACGAGTAGCGCTACCACAAGTAGTTCATTAAAAAGTCGGTTCAACAATGCCGTTGATGTCGTTCACGGCCTCGAAGGGCACAGCCTGCGCGCCGCCCAACCGCTACAGCCAGGTCAGCTTAGGACAATCCTTGTCTTTGATGGCGTCTTTGTACTTACGACACTTCTCGGGGAGATCGAACGTCTCGTCTTGATCTTACTTTTCTGTGAGCTTTCTGGAAAATATTTCAATTTCAAATTTGCGATCTAATACACGATATGAATAAAGTAGGCGATCCACAAATGAATGTAAGATGAACTTCAACAATTTTTGTATCTCTCTGAAATATATTATGTCTTATCACCTCCTGGGTTGAAAAATGTCGAGAAAGGCGCATAGGTCCTTGATCTTTTGAATCGAGGGGTTGCTACTCAGTCAGCGGTATACTTTCTGCATTACGGACACATTTGTAATTAATGATAATCATACGGATGATCTTTCGAGTACCAGTACTATAGGAGCATTATAAAATACCATTATATGCATTGTAGAAAATGTACGTAAAATAAAACTTACAGGCGCTCATACTCTTCAGCAGCTTTACTACATATCCGGTGGGACGAGCGACACGCGTCCGTTCGGTGTGAGCTTGGCCACCAGCTGGTTCTGATCGGGTAGGTAGAGCAGGAACAGCATCAACCCGAATATTTTTAAAGCACAAAATCGAACGTCCCGCTGAATGTCAGCGAAGGCGACGGGCGCTCGCTGCTCGCCGATGTTGTTACCAAGGCCAAACGCCGCCTGCGTTCCGCCGCCATTTCTCTTTGTGCGCCTGCTGACGGTCATCTTTGAATATAATACCTATACGCTGAAGTGAATTTATTACTATTAGACTACAAGTACGTTCACCAGTCTCTTCCAACACAGACCGCTCGTCTGGACTAGTTAAATAAGTGTCCATCCAATTCCAATTCTTAATATTACTGATGAAGTCTTTTATAACCTATTACTATATTTATATGCTGTCCCATAGTAGCCCATTATAATAGATGACTTTTAATAATAGCCGCCTTATAGGGTAAAGATACGCACGCGTGTCCTTGAGAAGATAGATTATAGAGAACTAGAACAGCCAAAAAAATCATAAAATATGTCACGAGCACTAATTCAATGACCAGACTAGCTGTTAAATCAATTTTAAACAAAAAGTAAAATGTTTCATATAGAATGCTCCTCCATCTCCCTAGCTGTAGACCCAAGTACAATAAGAATAAGTTAAAGTCTCACACCTTTACTAAACTGCAGTGCTACTCTGTCAGTATTATTTCTTTTATTGACCTTGACCTAGACCTTTATTTTTATTTACCTCAAGTACACTCTGTTTGCTGTCGACGCCTCTCAGTATTTACATAATTATTCCGGAACAACTTTGACGAAGTTTTTTGATTTGCCTTCAAACCCCAGGTGGACCTCCTTAATAGTCTCAGGCAGGATCCTGAAACCGCCCCCATTCTCGGCGTACTCCTCCAAGTCGAAGCAGACCATACCGCCGTTCTTCACCTTCTTAGTCCTGCTCAGTCGGCAGAGCATCTTCACCTGCTCCGAATAGCCTTCCTGCCCATAAGCGGTATCGCCGGCCTCAATCTCGGTCTGCGCTGGGAGGAAGACGTTGAAGAAGTGCTTGTAGAAAAGCGAGTGGCCCGCCACGATCAGTACCACGTCGTTATTCTTGCCACCCGCTATCTTCTGCTTAGCAAGCTTACTTTCCCGGACCTCAAATCACTTTTTGGCGAAGTCTTTGATGCGCGTCAGGCCCTTCTTCTTACTACGTCTTGTTACCCTCGTACTCTGAAATATTCAGCAACGAGTACCAGCTGGCGACCTCCTGATTGTGCTTCTTCAGCGTTCACGCCGGCGTCGGCTTCTTCCCCGCGGGCGTGAGAGACTGCGTATCTACGTTTCGCGAGATTTCCTGCAAACAGGTCCAAATGCGTACCTGTTCCTGAGTTGCGCAAGCAGAAAACCATGAAATGCCACAGACTCAGAAGACCGTGATACTAGCTCCATGAAGAATCGATACTGATTCTGATATACAATCATCATTCAGCATTTGCATTTTTACATCATAATTAATATATATTAAACTTAAACAATTTAATAACTCACCAGCGCCGGCTTAGCGTTAATGAAGAAGAACCGGAAGCCCAAGAGAAGCGTGCTAATCGCCCGCCGCAAAGGACTCGTCACGAACACTGTATTCTCGCTCAGCAACTCGCAGCCACCTGGAGAGTTTTAGTCATACGTATACAATTTTTTTTTTGAAAATCTATTCATTCACGAACACGATATATTATACGATGCCGCACATTAATCAGAATCGAGAAAAAGGAAAAACTATTATTTTTATCACAATCCGACTTTGAGTGCTTAAGCTTATTCCGCTTCTTTTATATTTATATATATATTAATATGAATTTTATATACCAAAGAAATGACTGTACGGTGCTGATTTTAACGATTCTAGTAATATAAATCAAGTTCAGCTCGTGTAGTAGCTCTATGTCTATTGTTCTCTAGCTATCAAGAGTCAAGTCTTACTTCGTGTCTAATTGTCCAGTTTGAGTAATTAAATCTATACAATTCGCTAATTTAATAATTCGGCTAACTTACAAAGAATAGCCGTCATTTCGGTGCCTACACTATTCGCGGCCTTGGTCTGCAATCTCGCCTGTAGTGCGTCGCCAAGTTCTTCGGCCTGCTGGATTCCTTTTTTATTTAGAGGCGAGTCATAAAATAGAGAATCCCCTCGGACACCCGAGTACCAGATGCTCTCCGTGACCAGTGCCTTCATCAGTTTGAAGGGGCGGAAGAGCACGAAGCCCTTGTTGAAGATCTGGTTCCATGCGGACTCGCCGTGGCGGATAAACACGATTTTCATACGCTTACTTTCGCTGCCATTAGCCACGCCTTCTGTCGCATTCTTGCCCCTACGCGGCGGGGAGGGCGGGAAGTCTTTGAACTTCTTGAGGCCGGTGGCGTCGTTGGTGCTCGCCATATAGAGCAAAGCCTTGCCAGAGAACTTCTACTTGTGCCAGTATCACGCGAAGCTCACGGAGGAGAGGACGTAGATCACCTGAGTATTTAGAATTGCAACATAAAAGATAAAGCCTTAGTAGCCTCTACTACAACTACTTTAACCTTTGCTATCGCTCTGAGTGTGAGTCTGAGTCACAGGCCGCAACTGAGCTATTACTATTAGAAACCTTATTCTTTTTGATTGATAAACTCGCAGATGTATAAAAGTCTGTAATCATATATAGCTAAAATAGTTTCGGCGTGAGTTCACACCAGCACCGTTAGCAGCACCGAGGAGGCATCCGGATACTCTTTGTAAAAAAGTAACGCTTTCTGGGAGAGTGACTGCAGAAGCGTCGCAACGGGTGCGATGACTTTATCTAAGACATTCACGCCTGTGTTCTGTTCCACCGAGAGTAGCAGTGCCGATATCGCCTCTTCGATCACGTTCTTAATAAGAGGCAAGGCGGCCATCGAAATCTATTAGCTCTTACGTGATTCACTATGATGTAAATGTTATTATACACGACTTAGAGCTAGTTTTAAAATAACCACTATCTTTACTTCAATATATGCTACAAAGTCATAAAGGCATAAATTAATTTTTAAACTGAGTCCAAGGTGGAGCAGATGCAGATCGGTTAATCATGAGTGCAGTGTTCTCGAGGACGAGCTAACAAACGAGCCGCAGCTTTTTAGCTGGCGGAGATCAAAACCTGAACTGTAAAGTGCGCCGTATTGCGGGCGACTAGCAGTTTGTGGTCGCTGTGCAACCTTGCGAGGGAGACGGCTTTTGTCTGCGACAAACCACGTCGAAGATGGTGGTTAGTGCACCATCGGAGATGGAGTTTTGTCATAATCTTACTTGTAGAGCAAGTCTATACCAAAACAGAACGAAAGCCACGGAGAAGGTCTCGACCTAACAAGGTCACAGTGTCCATCCTAGTAGGGAGTGGTGGGTGGGTGTTTAATTTCTCTACATGACTGGAGTTTTTTCCCTGCTAGAACCCGGGCCACGCTACGAGTTCATTTCCACAGTGTCATGCCGCTGCCAAAGAGGATAAGCCTGACGCTCAAACGTAACGAAGGAGATGTAGATGAGAGAGTATACGACGAACTGCTTTTCCCCACTGAACTCTGTCTAAATGCGATTAACCGAATTCCTGCGAAATCCTACTAATTGAAACGTAAGAGGCGAAATACCTCCAGGCGACCAATACGTACCTATAAATAGGAGGGTAAGGTGATACTTATCTTCATCATCAGCACATGCTAATTAGATGGAGTTCCCACCACGCACAATATTACTGATTACTATTTTTACACGACAAACTAGTGACACCCCAATCAAATGATTTTATTAAAATATGTAGTGGATTTATAAAAGAAACCTATTTAATGGGTGTTTCGTGTCTTGCGAGGAGTCTAAGTTGCGGAAGTAGCTGAGAAGAAAATTCGTCTAATTGACGAGCGCATTACACTACCGAGAGAGGAGCTGGATGGAAAAAGTTTAGACGAGACCATCTTCAACCTGGACATGCTAAAGACGCGAGAGGAACGACTGCGAGGATACAGAATAGAGGCGGAGCCTCAGCAGGCAGCGGAACAAGAGAGAGAAAATGCGGAAAGACACCCGAGAGCCAGAAGGTGAGCCAGGGTAGGGTGGTGGCGCCGATGGTGCCACGAGCTGGAGAAGAGGAAAGCCAGGGCGGCTTAAGCGAACGGCTGGATAGCCGATAAGACGAGGACCTGATGGATGTGGACTAAGGGAAGCTGGCTACGAAAAAATCACGTCTTGTCATAACTTTTAAATACATAGTGGTCTACTGAAGAGTATTTTCATTCTTTCATTGATGTGTCGTCTGTCACAATTTTCTACAACTAGCAAAGTCGTACATAGCAATTCAGTTTATTCATCTAATAAAGCACACTTCAGAAATAATGTACGTAGAAGCTAAGAGGTGTTGGTCATGATGTACAAGGAAGTATTCATTCTGGAAGCCGCGTATGGATACGGATGAGATTGAGGAGCTGGCGCCGAGTGGCGTTTAGCGGTTTGCCTTTTCTATTGTCGTTCTGTCACTTGCTTTCTCATTTTCGGTACGTACTCATTTATCTGCAACTTAAGTAGATGTGAGAATCAGGAATGAGGTGGATGTGGATGAAAGATATAATATCACACTTGGGATGGAACCTAGCTGCGGCTAAGGTCAAGGGGAAGATGTCAAAGATAAACTTCAAAGACAAAACTGTTGATTCTCAAAAAAAAATGAAACCTTCAAGTTCAACTTCAACGTATCATTTATATTTGTTTATAACCTATATAAAACATCGTCTTCGTCGCTCATCATCATCGTCATATTTGTATCTCATCATCTACATCGAATTACTTCCCTAACCCGTCGATAAAATCGATTAGTTTCTTGATTTCCGTCGCAGACTTCATTGGCTTAGCTTTTGCGCTCACCGCAATGCTTTCGATTCCGCTGTCATTTATACCTCGAGCGATGCGGAAGTAACCTTTCTCCCCCCACTCCTTGCCCCAGCTGTTCTGCACCTGATACAGACAAAAAACACCATAGGGGGGTAGGCCCCGGACGATAACACAATACAATTCTATTTACTTTCATATTTAAATAAACGATACGGATTTTTTTTTATACACGTATTCCTATTCGTATAGCAATAGGCCTACAGCTTTAAGGTCATGCGTACGCTTGATAAAATGTAATATGAGAGATATTCTGTTGACACTGCTTCAATTTAACTATCCTCGATTAGACGAAAGCCTAAGCGTAACTCAAATACGAAACAGAGATGTAGTTGTAGATGTTCTTCGTTGTCGAATTATGAAAAATAAAACTTATATTTATTATATATATCTATAAAATAATTATAATTAATTATCCGAAATTTTCGGAAAATCGTAGAGATCACTGACCAGCCAGTACTTTTGTCCTAACTCTTCTCCCCAACCAACTAAAAGTACCGCGTGGTCGACTTTTGTCCATTCATTCTCGACCTTCAAATAAAAATAAAGGAAAAAATAAATTATATAGGAATTTTTCATCCCAGTACTGACTTTGATTTACTTCAGAAAACGATTTGTACAATTAAACACAGTGTTGTACTGCACGTTCTATTAGTATAATATAAATCGACACTCACTATAACTTCTAAAGTGACTGCTTACTTTAGGAGTCAGTGGATTGGCGCTATTGTCGATCTTTTGCACCGGTCCGGAGTAATAGATACCACCGGCGTAAAACATGAAGTCTTCGGTCGGCTCGAACGACACTACTAGCGGGCCGTGTTCCTGCAGGTCCTGCATCATACCAAGCATGGAAGAGTTGCCGTAGAAGCCTCCGACGTAGTCATGTTTGCTCGCGCGCCAAAGACCTATTATATTCATTTTTTTTTCTAAATTGAAAAGGTCATGCGGGAGTTAGCACGACTAAGTGGAAGGTTCCTAACCTTGGGGCTGTCGCTGTGACATAGCTCCCATATTGAAATTAAAAACAATATTGTTAGTTTCAAGCAATACTATGTAGTTGTAGATGCATATAGCATATTTCATTATTGTTTTTATAATAATAACACACCTGTCTTCTTACTACTAGCACTAGCTGTTTTACTCTGTGTACTTTCGGCAGCCTCCTCAACCACACATTCTCTCATCTTCATTTTTTCAGCCTCGGTGCTAGGACACTTGGCTTGTGTGTCGTACGGAAAACACTTTGAGGGAATCATGCCGACTTCCTCGCTCCACTTCATAGCGAGGAAGCCGTACCCGCCGTGACAGCCCTGGTTATACTCACCACAGTGAAGCGGGAAGCTGATTGACAGGTTTTCCAGGTCCGCATCGGTAGAGGTTGAGTTTTCGCCTAGCAAAAAAATGAAGACAAATAAAATAAAAAAAACACAGATCTCACATGTGAAATGAATATAAACAATGAAAATATATCTAAAAGAATGTGCAAAATTAATGCTGGACATATAATTTGGGTATTTAAGCCTTTCAAAACAGCAGTAGAAAATTCATGACTATGCAATTTCAGGTTCACTGATAATAAAAGATTGAGTTATCATTACATACGTTTCAGTCGCATATCATAGACTTTCAGTTTCACTTTCAGGTATATTAAAAATAGTTTTATACGTTCGAAATTCCTTCCACGTAAGCAACAGGCCGATGCTACTCAACATGCAGCTCGTAGTAATGCCTTGCGTCTTATCTGAATGTTCTTCCGTGCCGTGAGCATGCGCATGCTGCTAACCATGTAGCAGGAGCCGCAGTCCTTTTGGTCCATGACTTCGGGCACCACGTTTCCATTCTTCCCATCCAGCCAGCTAAACTCCTTGGGAAAGTTCTCTTCCGCGAGCTTCATCTCGTCCGAGTCGTGCAGCTGCTTACGCATAATGGAGCGCAGGGCGCAAGGTCGCAGGTTAGCTTCCACATCCTCTAGTTCTTCCTTGGTTTGTCAAGTGATTAGATTGTCGAGCACACGCATGTCGCCCTTCTTCGTCGCGAGGAATTTGCTCCTACGCATTCGATCCCTGCTACTCTCCGTACTGCACTCTTCATTTAGGAATTGCAGAAACATGTATCGATGCCGCGGATCTCGCATCCACTGGTGGTGAGCATTTTTCTGTTTTAGCACACTCGAACTCGATGAATCAGAACTCGCGCCATTTAACGCACTGAGAGTCGCCGACTTGATTGATGAAGAAAGCCTTCGGTTCTTGTCATAGTGCAGACCAGCTTTTCTATTTAAGTCAACGCGCCGCAGCCCTGCATACCGCTTGCGGTAAGCGCGTGCATGCCAGGTACTGCGCTTACTAATTAAGCTAGCTTGCGCGATGCAGCAGAGCGGTGGGCGTAAGTACGGTTTCGTCGTCGTCTTGTGCGCTTCGCCCCTCGAGCTCCTGCTGATTAAATATATTATCCGCCTGCAACGACATTTTGGTGCTTATCTCTTCAAGTAATGCGACACCGTTTGTAGAAGGCTGCTTCTTTGCGTAATAGCATCCGTATTTATTATTACTAGTCTTATACCAACCCACCTGTGTTTCAGCGCACTTGCTGACACTCTGCTTTTCGTCTCCGTTGGCCGGGAGGCTGAACTTACTGAACGCGAAAAATGTGTAGTTACTGAAGCGGACCTCAAAGCCTTCGTCGTACACCATGGTATAAGTTCCTGTTTCCGAATTATCAGACTTCTTTGCCACGTTCGGCTGTGACAAAGCAACTTCGATTGATTGTCAACCTGTTTCAATATTTTGAATAAAGTGTCAGGTGCTCGGCTGACCTGCGGGCGTGTCGGGGCGCAGGTGGCCACAGCTACTCCTTCTAGCAGAAGATTTTGAGAGCATGAAAGTCCAATCCCCAACGATCTGAGACCGAAGGCAGTGTACTGGGAGGTCACCATGGACGACCTCCACATTGACGGACACAGCAAGCAGAAGCAAGGCGATGCGAAAATTAAAAGCCTTCAACATGATTTTAATATTTATATTTATCATATATATTTCCTATTGTGTTCACACTTCGTTAAACGGATTATTTTATTCTATTTTGTTTTCAACCGTCGTTTGGTTCATCTAAAAATTCTGGATTTACATTATTAATAACCGCATATTTTTACGAACTGACACTTAGAAGAGAGCATACAAGCAACATTTACTGTAAAAAAAAAGACGAATTATATTCAAATATAATGTAGAGCTTTACGCTACATTTTCACTTATAGTCATACTCATACATACAAATATGACCTCGTTGTTTTCCCACGCTGCACGAGCAAGCGGACATTATGGTACTGCGTCAAGGCTTAGTAGACATTCTATCGAGTTACAACTATCACTGTGAGCATCCCAACTGCGATGCACATCACACACACACACACACACACACACACACACGCACCAGGACGTAGTTACATTTCCATTATAGGTTAAGTGATTAGCATCAGTCGCATCTATCGCTCGAATCCGCATACGTGAAACTTTCGGCATTCCATCACTTTTTTATTTTATCTGAAACTTTTATTCCCAACTCGATTTTTTTTCAGCCACCCTATCCAGCTCCTCTCCATGTTAATTTTCTTAATCCTTATCGTTTGTCAGCGCCGCTGTTACCGGATTGATTCTAAAGTGCAAGCCCATTAGACTAAAAACGAGACATTTTAAGTCTTGCACGAGATAGTAAAAAACTTTCAACCCCTCCGGATCGTCGCTCTCAGTAACCTCTTTCAACTTGCCAATCTTGCTTGTAGTGAAGCTGATGTGCTCGTTGTCGAGGACAATTTCGAGCTCCTGCCGGCCGACGCGGTCGGGTTGGGGCCATGTCTCGTCGTCACACGCTAGAATGTCGGCCTCCTTGATCATCTTCTTTAGTGTGTTCAGCACCAGCGGGGAGACGTATCTAATATTTTTAAAATAATATGAATAGTTTGAATAGAAAAGCAAAAGTTTCAGTATAAACTAACACTCAATGAACGTCATGTGATCGCATAGGCATAGGTATAAACATTATCATTATGTGGGAGTATGGCTTAGACTTAGTAAAGTTATGCGAATGCAAATAGTCGTACACCAATTGAGATGGTTTGATGTGATTCGTACTCCGAGTCCAGAAGTAAACGTGAATGGAAAAGGTGTGACGAAAAACTTCAATGATCGCATTTTCATGATCAATAAGTCTAAATGATCGCATCCAACATAATACAAATAATATCTACCAAAATATAAATCAAATTCGACTTACGCCTCTTTCCGGATCATCGTATCGTTTTTGTAATTTGAGTTATTTGCATACCGCAACCTGCCGGTGCTTCGAAATTCAAATTCTAAAAACTCGTGGCCAAATTTCCCCCGGTGACCCACGTAGTAGCGCACATAGAAGTTGTCGGCGTCGGCCATCTTGGGTACTTATTTATTGCAGTGTTAAAGCAAGATTATTGAATACTAATTTGTTCCACCGTGATCTATATATTGTTTTTGCATAAATGTATTTTGAATAAACCCTAGCATCGAACGCGTGATCATATCCCAGAGAAATTATTTAATCAAATCGAAAAAGTTAAACAACCTTTATTGAAAAAAATCAAATTCAAAGACAAGCGCAAAGCGTCGAAAAGCGAAATTCGATCTAGCCTACAAGATAAAAAATTGAGAATTATGAAAATGCCAAATACCTACGTAGCCTATAGCAAATCTAATTCAACATAGTTAAGTCAGTGCGAAAGTAAAATTTGTAAAAAAATTCGAGCCTTAATCGTATCCTCGTCATCTTCATGTTCCAGCCAGGCGTATGACCTCCTCATATCAAAATGTTTTTGTCGCTAGCAGTAGCATTTTATTCTTATTCTTAGCCTTGTTTTTTCCGATGCTATCAATAGCATGATAACCGTTTTTTTCCGAGCTGCAATTTCAAATCGTAGCAGTGACGACAAAGCGTTCGTTTTACCTTTTTTTGCAGCACATTTGAATATATTGTACTTCATTTTGTTTTCAATTTCAATTTTTCCAGCTGATTTCAATTGGTCTTGATAAGATCGTAATTTCGAAATTGACACATATTTTATTATCCTCCTTTTATAATGTGTAACAACATCTCTCCATCATTATCCTCTTCCACGCCCCCGCACATTATAGTCCTTCGTCATCTTTTTTATCCCTAACCCTAAGTGCATCCCTTTTCCTTTATTAGTTTTTTCGACTAACTTTGATTGATATTTATGTCTACAACTCGGAGGCGTTTCCTCAAAAGTGAATTGAACTATTTCACCTGCTGCCTCCAGCCTACTCGATAAATGTTTACCTTTGTGTTTTTTTTAAAGGCGTTTAAACATCTTCTGTTTGTTTGTAGATGATATCTAACTTATACAACATATAAAGTTTAAATCTGAATTTGTATTTTTCTTCGTTTTATTTTTTTAGTCTAGATTTAGTTTTAGATAAATTTATGATTGTTTTCTAGTTTTATGATTAGACATCGATTATAATTTATAACTCTTTATCCCTACATTTACGTTCCTGCCTCTTAATACCCTACGTACCCATAAGCTGCGTAAGCAGTCGCTTCGTAACCAGTTGCGTACCCATAAGCCGCCGCCGCGCCTGCTGCATGCATGTACGTCTGTTGCGCCTGCACCTGAGCGTGCTGAAGCATGTACATATCATACTGACCTCCGCGTCCTTTGCCTTTGCCCTCACCTTTTTTGCCCTTCCCCTTGCCCTTACCGAAGGAATCGCCGCCGTCTATACCCTTGCCTTTGCCTTTTTTGCCTCTGCCCTTATCAGCGTCGCGACTAGAGATTCCGATTTCGATCTCAATCTCGTCTTCCTTTTCCGCCTCCTTTGCCGCACTCAGCGCAAGGCGCTGCTGCTCGATCTGCGCAAAGTTCTGCTCCAGCGTCAGTCCGTTCCTATGGTGCGTTGTAAATTAAGACTAGTTAGAATAGTTGAGTTATATAGTATGAAAGAAACATAGATATAATATAATTGAGCTATACATATAAGGTTATATATTGATATTGAAATCCGAACGAGACAATTTGGAATTACTCAACTTGCTTCAACTTGCATTTACTTTTACTGTTCTTTTGCTCACGAACCTTTCAATTTTTCTGTCACACTGATTTGTATCCATTTGTTTTACCTGCATTCACCACTGTGTTCTTAAATTTATCACAATAAATTTTTATACTTATACATTCACTCTGCATCTACTCTTAGAAATGCGTTTTAAGCTACTTATTCAGTAGATAACTACTACTTATTCTATTGTAAATTTATTTATATTCAATATCTTGAATGTGATTATAAGTTGCATCTTGTGTTTTCCTGTCGCAACAATAGCCAGCGCGACGGCTGAATGGTCTTACATTAATTCTCATGGTGTAAATTCTTACCCGCTCTGCGTCTGCTTCTTCGCGTTGCGTAGCGTGTAATGGAAGATAGCCATCTGCTTCTCTTTCTTGTAACGTGCTTTAGCGTCGGATACGAACGCGTTCTGCGGTAAAGGCGCTGGCCGCGCACCCGCAGTCTTGACAACTTCTGCATCAGTATTAGCAGCGTCTGCTTCCTTAACATCTCTTTCCAGGCCCGGTTCACCAGCGACTGACTATGCAACAGCACATTCATGTTCAGCAACAGCACCTTCAGACTCACGTCCTAAGCTGACCACATTAGCCGTTTTGCTACCCACAGACGGTCGTTTCCCCTCAGTCGCTGGGTAATCAGAAGTGGTTCTTCCAGGAGCATCGAGTGGTATTTCCATACCACCGCTGGTAATATGCACCTTATGACTGTTTCGCACATCATTAGCTGCGCCTGAGGTATTGTCGGACGTATTTTGCTCAAGCGTCTTCTCATCAACAGTTACGAGACTCATGAGTTTTTTCATGTCAGTCGCGGAAACTGTTTCCTTGGCACGCTTCCCTTTCGCAGTCATTGAAGCATTTAGTGCATGGGCATGTCCAATTTTGTGTTGTCCATGCTGATGCACATACGGCGTTTGATGGAAGTTGTTAGGCGTCAGGTTGTTCGGAGTATTCATACTTGCCATCGTGCTCGGCGTCGGCGTCTGGTACAACTGGTAGAACGGCCCGGAGGTAGCCATATTTAAGTTCATACTAGCTGCAGCGTTGTAGCCAGCATTGTAGAAAGGCGTTCTTGCAGTTGGCGCTCCTACGTTCCCGGGCGCTAGTATCCCGATCGCATTAGCAGCACTGGCATTGACATTGTTCATGTAGTTGCTCACTTGCGACAAAGGCATCTCTGTGGGCATCGGCTTCGAAGTAACAGCATTTGCGTTCGCGCTAGCAAGGGCAGCAGCAATGTCTACAGCCGACGATTTCCTACTCGCTAAGTCGTCTGCATAGAGCTGTGCCAGTGCGGCCTCGTGGTAGGATATCATAGCCTCTGTTACGCCGTGGGAGGCCGCTCCCGCACCACCCGCAGAATCGGTCTTGAACGCATTGACATCCACAACGTCCTTAACAGGCTTCATGTTCGGAGACTGAATTACAGGCGTCAAGCCATTGATTTGAACACCGTCACCGGTAATGTCCAGCTCGATGGGCGACCCTCCAATACTGCCATTTCCGTTTCCGTTTTTCTGGATGCGTTCAAGTTCTTGTTCGACCATAGCGTTGAAAGAAGCGTCATCTTTGGCAAAAATTTCCGGAAACTTCATTTGCTGACCAGCCGAGTTTATTTGCGAGCCCTGATGAGACAGAGCATCTGGGATTACAAATTTCGAGTTAGTGGTCGTCGTACTCGTATCCTTCGGGCCCGCAACACTACTCTCAGAAGTTTTTTGAACACTAGTTGTGTTGTCACCTCCAGCTTCCTCAGAAGCCTGATTAACTTGTGGAGTCAACCCCATAGTCATGTACAAGCTCTCGTACACACTAGGGGCAAAACCCTCCATGAAGGAGCCACCGACCGTGGATGTTTTGCCTAAAGCACTAGTAGCGTTAGGTGCAGTAGGCGATAGTCCAGTGCTTCCAAATCCATTATTGTCGCCAACGAAACTGCCACCGATGGTATTAGTTTTTGGCAAACCATCTACTGCCGCCGGAGTCCGAGGAGTGAGGCCGTGATGACTCGAGTCGTCGCGTCGGTTACTGGTGGCAGTGTAGTGAAAGGCACCACCGATCGTCGACGACTTTCCCATTATGCCATTGGCCACCGTCGACGCTGAAGCCAGTAGGTTGCTGCCCCGGCTACTTCTACATCCCTCGGATGCCTTTGTCTTAGCCTTAGCCATGCGTCCCGCAGAGACAGGTAAATCAACATCATCCATCGCCAGTTCATCAAAAGCATCTTCCTCTTCCTCTGCGTCGTCGAAATCAGAGGCGTTACTTAGCCTCTTAACACGCTCATCTTCCATATCGATCGACTTCACTTTCTCGAAATCGATTTCTCCCAGCTTTGACTCGTCGATCGTGAAGATGGATGGTTGAACCTGGGTAGTTTTAACCTGATTACCGTCAACAAGAATACGAGCCTCCGGGTGATGCTGATAATAAAACTCAGGCGAAAAAATGCTGCTGCCTGGATTCTTTCCTCGAGTATTAGGATTGTTTCTCGATTTTTCTATACATGCTATCAGCTGCTTCTCAAATTCGGTTTGCTCTTCGATACCCACCACGTCATCTTTTGTAGAATTGTCGGATCCACCTATCTCATTTTTTGAAGACAAAGAGCTCTCTTTCGAAATTGGGTTGGCTATGGTGTGTCCTGCTCGAGCCATGACGCCAGCACTGGTCGCCGATGGAGAATTAGACGCACCACGAGTGTTCAAGCGGCTCTCCTCGTTGGTTGCAGCGCGCGGAAGAGTGCGACAGGTGATGTCAATTTTTCTACTCCTCGATTCTTCGTCAGTTGCGGATTTTACCATGACGCGTTTTTCCTTTGACTTCGTCGAAGTGAAAGAACTCTCTTGGGAGACAGTCTCCGCCCTCTGCATTGCTGGTTTCTGATACCCCACAGAAGGAGCAATTTCAACTTCGTCATCATCGTTGACTACTACGTCTATAGTTGCATCTTCCATATCGCCAACTTCCGAATCCGATCCCATATGACTCCACTCGTCGATGTCGGACTCTTCGACGTCAAGCAGCTCCTTCCTGTGTTTGGAGAAAGCGCGGCGCTCCACTGTGCTCGCGACGTAGTCACTGCTCATTGTGCGTCGGCCGAATAGTTTTGCATCGCAGGGCTTGATCGACGACGTACTTTTGCCTAATGCCCGCTTCAGGTCTTTTTCAACCTTCCCTTCCTTGCTAAACTTCCCGTTGCAGGTGAAAGACTTAGGCAGCTGACGCGCCCCCGCGGTGGTAAGCGGCTTTGTGTTTGGAACAACCATAGTGTCTCTTTGTTTCCCAGATAAATTAAGAAAAGTGTTCTTTTATTTCTATTGTGAAGCTATTGTTTGATTGTGAAGCTATTGTGAAGCTATTGTTTGATCTTCATACGTAAAAATTTTGATTGACCACTGAACTTAAAATTCTAACAAGTGATTTACATAACGTTTACCATTTTACTGTGTTGATCTCCTGATATGCGCTCTAGTACTACAACCTATACGATTCCGACACTTCAGAGTACTTGATTATTTATTCGTCCTGTAACACTCCTACAATCAAAGTGTTTGTAGGCTATATACGAAATACAAGTTCGTATTTTGGTCTACGAAATTCCTTGTATCAATATTAGCTTTTTTTGTCTTTGTCTTTTTGACTAGTGATTCTTGCTCTTCTTCACAGAACTGTTGTTGTCGTTCTGAGTAGTACTAAGTAAATCACTGTATTCCTAATATACCTTTCGTTGTGTCTCAGTTTTCGCGAACTTGCTTTCGCTAACTAGCTTTTTGTTTCCAGTAAAGTAGTTTTGGTCTTTCTAATAACTACCACCTGCTAGCGATAGCTTAGTCCTAGAAGCTCCACTATTTTTAGTATTTTATTTTTTAACCATGTGATTGTTTTCGCAGAGTAATGCATAGGATTTTCATGAAAACTCATCGTCAGTAAGAAAAATCGAGTCAGACAATGAATCACAATTTATGTTTAAGAGTGCGATCAAGAAACAAGAAGGCAGCGACAAAAAAAATCATATGTTGAAGGCAGAATGAAATGAAAGAAAAAAAAAATTCGAAATTATTATCTGAAGGCATAAAGTAAGAAGTTTACTTCTAATCAAATTCAAAAGTGAATAAACTTTCAACGTAGCTCATATTACTATATAGATATACATGAAACAGAGGACTATATTTAGTTTATATAAAGCACCACATTATCATTAATATTAAACTCAAACTTAAAGTCATGTAATCTTTTCATATACTTGACACGTCGTTAGGCTCGATTCTTTACTTCCCCATCAGTTTCTATCTTTGCGGTATTAGCGCTTTACTTGTATTGCTGAAAGTCTACGTCATCCCCAGCCGTGCCCACGTGATTCTTCGACATCCCTGCACCCCAGCCCCCGGCGGGCGCATCAGAGTACGACGAAGGATCCATGGGATCGAACTCCTTCTTCGCTTTTGACTGATTCGCAAAATCCACCTTGAGGCGCTTCGCTTGGTGGTTGTCAAAGGCGCTCAAGTCCAGCCCACGCCCGTCCGTGTTCTTGTCATCATCTCCTGCCAACTTCGCAAAGCCTCAAGCGTTCGGGTCGCTGAACTTGCTCGTATCTATGGCTCATCCGAACCCCGCTGCAATAGACGGTACTGAACCTCCATTATTTGCACCAAAACCGTTGGCATTAAAGGTATTATCGTTATTTTTTGCAACGTTGTCCCTCGGCGTCGCTTTGACGAAGGTCAAGCCAGCTTCTTTGCACGCGTCCGGCATTTTTCTAGACAAAGCCACCATCAAGTCAACGATCTTCTTGCCTTTTTTCTAGATACTCGCTACATCGTGCTGGATACGCACCTCGTAAACGTCGCGACCGTTCTGCGCCTTTCCTGCGGGCTTGTCTCCCTTCCGTGGGTTGGGGACGATGATATTGCACTGTTTATTAGGGTCACTACGCGTTTAAAGTTGCTCTCAGGCTGGAGATATTTTCGCCTCGCTTACCTACTAGTCTAGGGATGTCTTCAATCGTCACTTTGATTTTCTCCTCACATCAGTAGATCTTGCCCCAACCTGTGGCTTCGTTCCATGTCCACTTAGAGCTATCTTCGTCACCCCAGTCGCCCCAACCATCGTTTCCAGAACCACTAGATGACGCACTTCCCTTTTTTCACTCCTTTCATCTTTTCTCGTCTAGCGAGGGATGGGTATAGGAAGATTCCCCCGTGGATGGGTTGCTGTAGAACACCTTGCCTTGGTACTTCGCCTCGACCCAGCCGGTGGGCAGCGGCGGTAGCGGGGGCGCTTTTGGCTACGCTTTCGATGGGGGCTTAGGCGCTTTTCACTTGTTCCCCTGTCAAGCGAACTGGGCATCATTCAAAAGACGCTCGTCATCCATCAGGCTTTTGCTGAGATAAGCGTCGGGCTTTTTTTGCTCTATGTCACCAGCTTTTTCGCCGATCTCTTCATCACTAGTTATTTCAAGACTTCTCATTAATAATCCTTTTTGCCGTTATCCTCTCGTTCACTACAAAACTGCGAGCTATATCCCTTGCTTCGGACCTGGTTTCTTCTACATCGCCCTCAACAAACCAAGAGGTAACTTCTTAATTTTCTACTTCTCCTGAAGCTCCTACCGTTTCTTTTCGATGTCAGATTTGATCTGCTCCTTCTTTGCGTCGAAAGCGGTCGGATCGAGTGAGGAGTGTACCACTCGCTTGGTCTCAGGATGGTACCACTGCCATTCTGCGCTTTACGAACCGCTTGAAGCACTTCAACCCTGAGCTTCGACCGCGATAGGCTGTTTGATCCACCCTTCTGTTTTCGCCTTCTCCTCCCGTCACAACTCAAAAATATTTGGCTCCCGTTTTCACGATGGCTACAGGTGAGGGTTTGAGTGTTGCACGCTTTGGATCAAACTCTACATTGCGTTTGCGTTCTGAGTCATGGCGTTTTGCTGCTGCATCTTCTGCATGTTGTGCTACATGGCTAGGAAGTTGTTCTGAAAGTTTTGCATCATTGCAGGACTGTTTTATCATGCCATCATAGGATTAATCATTCCTGGCATAGTCCCCGGCATGTTGCCGAACTTTGAAACATGCTGAGCTTGCTATGCCTGAGCCTAGATCCTTCAGTCTACTTCCCGTTTAACACCAGCATTATTACTGTGAGACGGCCGATCCGAAAAGATTATGTGTTTGCTGCATTACTCACTGTCATGTAGTCTTCGGATTCGCAACTTGAGACGAGCTCGACGAGGACGACGATCCGGTTCATACCGTTCACGAAGCTCCACCTATCGTTCACGCAGCGAGTTGACCGTCAACATTACCAAACGCATCGGTAGTTACGGAGCGCACTTTGGCTCACGCTTTGCCAGGAATGCCTGTGGTCGCGCCCACTCCGTCCTTGCCCATCTTTATAAATACTTCGGCAAGTTTAAGACAATACTATTTTCCTCGTTTTTCTGATCTAGGTGAAACTCTCTCAAATAGAATTACTTCTTGATGATCTTGCTGTATGCTATAAATTAATATGGTATATGCATAGTGTTAAAGCGTTACTCTACGAGTGGCGTATAAAAGTACTAAGATTACGATTAAATATGATTAGAAAGCCGAAAGCAAACAGTAAAAAAACGAAAACTCAAACACTACCGCAAAGCGCGATCACTTTCCGCTGTCATCAAACTAAAAAAATATTCAATTCCTATCATACATATACCATATAGTCATTGACGTGCAGTTCGTTCCGTGTACTGTGTTCATCTCGTTTCTACCATCGTTGTAACAAGTAAGCATATCTATGTCCATGAATAAGAATATGCCTATTCCTCTTGTTATTAAGCAACATTATTACTGTAATGTTTGTTTCACTGATTCCAGAAATTTAGCATGTTAAGGTCCGCGTGCTGGTGTTCAGCAGATCTAATCTAGTCTATTTTTCGCTGCAACGTATACGTATAGTGAAGTTGCAAAACAATATACCAATACGCACTTAATGTTAATAATTGCTTAGCAGACGCGATAGCTAAAAGTTATGATTAGTTGAGAAATTGTGCAGAAGCAGATTCTAATGGTCATACGCACAAACACTATTCTTCCTTTCATTCTTTTAATGATTAGTCCATTACTAATCATATCACGATTCGTCATCGTTCTCGCGATCAGAACGCATTGATCTTCCCGAATTTATCCTTAAGGCCCTTTACCTTTTCGTGCTTTTCCCTTCTTTCCCATCCCTTTAGAATCTTCCTGCGCAGGCACTACTTTACCTTGCAAAGCCGCCTTACTACGCCTATCAGCGCGCGTCGTGCTCGTCGAACTTATTGCCCTTTTTGTCGGAATACACCTTCTTTCTTCTTATTTCCTGATTGAAAATGAACAATTACGTCAATATTAGTATTACACAAGTTTTTTTTTGATGGATCGATAGCCAGTCTGGTACGAGCGTTTTTAAATTCATCAAATAAGTAAATATGTATAAATGCATTTATTCATTCATTCAGTCATTTTGACGTTCAAGGTTTACTTATATTTCGGTTATACTTATATGTCTTCAATGCACACAAATGTATAAGATAGTCGTATTCACCGTTTCTTTGAGTGATATTTTAGTGGGTTGCTACCTGCTCTTTCTTCTTCAGCTTGCGCTCTCAGGCCTTGGCCTCTCCATCGGTGCCGCCATCAAAAAACGGCATGAAATATTTTTTCAACCGCTTGCGCGCATGCTTCATGTCTTCAATTGAATTGCCGTGCTGCTTGACGAAGTCCCTGATCTTCTCACGCGTATCTCTTAACAGCGTTTCGATCTCTTCCTTATCGGTCTGGAAAGCTTGCTTGGTCTTCTTCTCATCCCTTGCTTTTTCCTCTTCGTCGCTGCTCTCGCCGTATTTCTCCGCCAGACGTTTCTGGTGCGCTCGAATCACGAGATCGTGTGTAATTTTGTCTTTTCACGAATCCATCTACCTCTTTTATTCTACCGCACTCTCTTTCAGGACGGTATATAGCTATGTCGCCATCAGAACCATGAAGTAGATAGATAGAAACACGATGAGACAGTCTAGATAGAAAATGTAGTCCACGTACGAAGCGGCGTTTTTGCTGCTGGCCATCATGTCCAACATGGATCCACTCCAACAGATCAAACACAAACATCCTGTAAGGATTCCCTCAACTGTGCTTACTACAGGCGACAAATATGGCTGGAAAAAGCACAGCATCTACAAGAGGTAGCCGTAGATAATGGTCAAGCAAGTGAGGCAAATAGCTGGCTGGTCGGTGAACAGGCCGGCCGCTAGGTTTGTGAAGAGTGAGCGCGTGAACATGTTGAGTAGCACTACCCAGCCGTACTGCAACACATTTCCATTCTAGTCCTCAATCTCCTTACTCTCACTAACTACTACTGGTTGATGAACGATTCCCTACCAACCAGCACACTGGCTTGCCTTCAGAGGTTATATACTTCGGAGTACTGCTCCAGGTCCACACCATAGATGTCTTCGCCCTTCTTTCGCATAGCTGCCTCAAGCTTGCCGATCTTCTCTCGCCGCGCCATCAACTCGTAATCCGCGTCGAAGGCGGCCACTGTTACAATGCGCAGGTCAATATTTTTTCTAACGCTTAATACGTAACCTTTCATTGCGTAGGTAGGTACCTCCATTGCAGCTACAGTCCAAGGAACCTCGTCCCGTATCCTGTTGCCATATTGCCACTTGAATCCGTCCTGTAGAATCCAGATGCATCCTAGCTATAGCAGAAAAGTCATTGTGATGAACAGCCGGCCCGCGTCGTACATAAACCCGTAGCCAAATTCGTCACGGTCGCACAACACGTCTGGTTACTCCTTCATACGACCGGGCCCAATCCCATTACTACGGTGCAATGCACATGTACGGACTCGTGATTTGGCGGAAATGCATGGGAAACATTACCAGCAAGCAAGTCTATAAAGCGCGCAGAAAGGCATTCCTTAGTAGCATGATCTTTACAGAGTTCATGTCCTCAATCTTTCCCATCACAAAGTTTTTCGAGATGAAGAACGAGATGACGAACGGAATTGCAAACAAGTACATCATACTTGCAAAGAAAAGCCAGCGCCTCCAGTAACCAACCTTCGCGGTACACTCCGGCTTGAAAAAGTTAAATTCAAAAGAGAACTGTGCCAGAAATCATGCACTCTCCTCGAAGAGCGGCGGCCACTGGATATTTGCTCGTGCTATGCTGCCGAAGTTCTGAGACATGCCCAACGCCATCACGCAGATGCGGTATGCTTCCCCGTAGATCTTCTCGGCCTACATTGCTTCGATTTCTCGTTCCTATTCCTCGTTGAGCGCGTTGCCCACATTGAACACCATCTCCATGGGCCACATCTGGTCGATCTGGTTATTGAACCGTGCGTACGCCTCCTCGTCTGAGTGGAATTCGATGTTGTAGCCGTTCATTTCCAATAGCTCCCACATGGGTTGAATCCCTACTGTGTATGCGACCGAACGCGGTGTCACCTTAATCACCTGCGCATGGCCGTTCTCCATCAGCCGCAAACTTACACCCATACTGCCCTTCTTACTAGTAGTGCAGATTCTGCCCAGCGTCCTCCAGATGAATCAGCACCCGCTTGCGAATTATCGCTTTATGCCTTCTAATTTTCTTAAAAAGTCTAAACACTATCATGTTCTTCCACCAGTCTTACGCCGGCGTGACAACCCTGGTTCTCCATACATTCTTCATTACGGTTTGGAAGCGCAGATCTGCTTTAAACTTCATCATGATAATTGTAAAAATTAGAGATCCAATTGTTAATAAAGTCATGGCCGATGTTATCACAAACACGCCCATTTTCTGCTCCCAGCCACATTTTAGACAGCGGCTAGAGTCGTCGTCGCGGTAGTAGCGGAATCTGCACTTGCTGCAGAAAGGGCCAAAGTAGGGACGGGTGCACCTGTCGCCTCCCACACACGCATCAATAGGATCACACATATCTGCTCGCCATTCGTTAATTTCAGCCAGATTTCCCCGCAACGGCCCCTCTAGGTAGAACTCGTTTCACGTAAATTTATTTTCGGTAAGCCAGCCCTGAGAGTAGAAATATGGCTTGCTCACTGGCGGCACGACACCGCCCGCGCAGGCAGTCTTGCATAGCATGTTTGTGTCACCAACGCACGTGTTGTGGTATGGGTCGATGCAGTAGTTGGTGGCATCTATCCACGCGCCTTCATATTTATCTCTAAGCTTAGACGGAGAAAGAAGTGACATGCCTGTGTCGGTCGAAGCAGTAGAAGCTGAGCCAGTGGAAGTGGATGTCTGAGAGGAGGCAATCTAAGTAGTTGATGTTGGCGGATAAATCTTTTGCATTTCTGGGTCGCCGCAAAGACCAGGCATGTCCAGAGTCACTGGCGCTAACAAGTTGTCACCTACGTGACACGGCGAGCAAGGCATACCTGACAGGCCAACCGTGCTTGCTTCAACAACTTCGCCCGTGTCACTTCTGATATAGCTTCTTCAGTTTCGTGTAAACGGGGAGTAGAAACCCGGAGAGCAGAAGCAGTCCATGCGAGTGGTCGCGGGCACGCGCAGCACCTCCGTGTTAGCCGGACAGGTTTTACACGCTGTGCTGCCCCACTCATCTTGGAACAGGTTGTTCCTCTGCGGCACGGCGCTGTCTTTTCTAAGATAGTTGCTTCAGCAAGCTGTGCACTTCAGCGGGAACTCGTTCCAGGCCTGTTAATGAACAACAAATTTCATAAACAATATATTGTAAATCATGGACATGTTGGTGCGTGCGGAGTAAACACCAGATGTGTACAAAGTGTTTGGAGAGTAGTGCAGATCGAGATCCTGTTACGGATTGTTTGTAGCTAGAAATTGTGAAGCTATTCAGCCAAATGTTACACGTAATTGATTACAATAGTTTGTCAAGAAGCGCAGTTATTGATCACAAAAGCTCGGTTTCAAAACAAAAACGAAAAGTTATATATATATATTTAATGTGAATTAGGGTGGTCGGGTCCCAATAAGATGAATAAGTATAGTATAAGATGAAGCATCTTGCGCTACCCCAGTAGCCAGAAAAAAAACTGATTATCAATAGCCTAGCTAAGGCTACACGTGTCGTGAATTAGCAGGTAGCACTACGTTGATTTGTTTTGGAGTCTTATTTTTGAAGCTTGGGGGTTATAAATACCATTTTACGATCGTATACAAAATCTATTAGTATTAATCTATCTACTGCGGTTCTAACTAGTATTAATCTATCTACTTTACGATCGTATACAATATCTATCTACTGCGGTTCTAATTACATTAGAGTACTTATAAAAAAAAAAATATAATTTAATCATATAAAATACTGATTCCATTGCTACAGAAATATAATTACGCCATGCAATCTACAACATAATAATACATATAGTGGTATCTTACCTCCTCAAGCTCATCGATTCGGGAAAAGAATCCGGGGCGACACGGTACACAGGTCGCCTCGTTCTCACGGAACCGGAAATAGCCTGCTCCGCTAGCGCACGTTACCATGTGACCAGCGACCATCCGCAGCATGTACCCATCGTTATTGATCGCGACGTCTTCGTGCCCCAGCGCCGGATTAGGGCTTGCGTCCGCGAGGTCCGTGAGCCCCTCGCTCCACTTAGCATATTTGTCCAATAGGTACTCACGCAGGTTGTATATCTTTAACGGCCGGCCACCAACGCGCAGAACAATGTTTACGTCTAGCCGACGTAGGATCCTCTTTCTTCCGCTAAGCTGCGAAGGCGCGATCTACGAAAAGTTGTTATTATTTTGTATTCACATTCATGCATCTTACAGCTATGCCATCTGCGTCTGTAATATCTGATTTACTTCGATGGTACCTCCATGGCTGCCGGCTTCGCGCTGCTTGAAGTCCTGGCTCATGTCGCGTGTGCTAAAGAACTGTTTATTTTTGCGCCAGCGAGCCTCCTCGTAACCATTCGCGCCGCCGTAAGACTTCGCGCTCAGCTTACGAAAGTCTTTACTTCTAATACCTCCCGTACTACCTGGAGTGCTCCAGTATCACTCACTAGAACTGGCCCATCTGTTCATCTTCAAGAATTTTTTCTCTTCGCTGGTCATCTATTAGGTCCTTAAGCTGCCGGTGATTGTAGTTGTCGGAATACAATCACGTATCCGGTACCAGTGCGCGCTGCAAGTATAGGTTCCCATCACTGGTTTGGATATAATAGTCCCGGTTGGTGTGATCGTGCCACTTTTTAAGGCGACGGAGCATCGACGGTTTTTGTGTTCTCGAAAGCGTCGCATTCGTATCCAGATCTCTCAGAAGTGTGGTACTATGCATACCAGAGTCCTCACGCGTAAGTTATCTCCTATACATCTTCTGCGCATCCGCATCTCAATTTTTTTTCTCTAATACTACGGTTTTATCCGTGCCCTTCACTAAATTATGATATAGCGTTTTTTCCATGTTCTCTACGTAGTTATCATCCTCGGTGCTCATGGAGCATACCATGAATGAATCGGTGCGTGAGTGCAGGTCGATGCGGCAATCGTTGTCCAAACCGATTGTAGATGTTATTGGGCCAATACCAAATACTTTGAAGTTGTCGTAGCGCGAACGCGGTACCGCAGCTGCTGGACATGAGTACGTTGGGTCGTCGCCCAACTTCGCTCATTCGATCGCGTTCTTGGGTGAGAACTGGAACCCAGAACCGTACATTCGGATTTTCACGGAGCCAATATCGGGCAGGATCTGCCGTGCATCCTCGGTGAAGATATGCGTCACCGGCTTCAGCATCTCGTAGCCGGCGCCCTTCATGGAGACGTAGCGGTAGTCTAACTTCTTGTCGATTTCGAAGCGCGCAATAAAAGGCGTTGGTAGTTTGAGCATAGGTGGCGTGTGTGTCTTCTCCGCACGTCCCTCGTCTTGTAATTTTCGTAGATCGTTTCTAGCGCCTGAACCGATAGCCGGTAGATTTCAACGATGATCCTATACGAAGCTCCCGAGTCCATGGTCACTTAGTAGATCACGACCGTAATTATGGCTGCGCAATGCCTTATAAACCGGATTTTTCAAATCGAGGTTTTCCCGCCGCTGCCACTCTCTATTGCGCAATTCCCCGGCAGTAGTGCTCGCTCAGAGGTTCCTCATCCGATCACTACCATCTCAAGACCCTATTACACTGAAGATGTCTCCAATTTGCACGTATACAAGCGGATTTGGGCCCAGGTTATGCGTTGGCAGACACGGTACTGGCTCGCAGATTAGGTAACTCAAATCGCGACCCGCTATCTCGAAGAGACCATTTTCGTTTTCGCTACCAACCGTTCCAGATGAGGAAGATGGTACTGTTGAGGATACCTAGAGTTCCGCTGCCGGGATATACGCTTTACCAAGCGGCGAATCTTCATACACCAGCTCCGTCATACTGCATAGCCGCACCCGGTGCCTCCGCACGAACTCCAGTCTTTCAGAATCTGTACGTGGCTCGTCACCTTCAGTGCTTGGTTCGGGTCATAAGTATAGCTGATAGGTAAAGTCTTTTAGAGGAAAGTCTGCTCCTTGGGTAAATCCCCGGTAGGCGGTCGGGTCGGGGAACCTGCCCCTTGCCATGAGCGGCAGCCCCCGGCTAAACACTAAGTGCCCTTCCATGCGCGGGGTCCGACGCTAATCTTCCAGAAACACAGCTATGTCTATCCCCGCCCCTGCTTTACTGCTGCTGACAAGGCTCAGTATGTCTATGCTTTCTAAAAACTTGCTGAGCATTCCGGGGGAGTCGATGGTGGGGCCGAGCAGCCTCCCGCTGCTCCGTGCGCGCACGTTGTTGTCGCGCCCGAATAGATAGTCACCGACCTCCACGCCAAGCGTCAAGCTCTATACCTTCACGCGCCAGGGTATCTCCGTGTCGTCTACGACCTGGGCAAACTCCGCTAAGTCAGTAGGCACTGTCATGTGCACAAGCACCTTTCGCTGGAATATCGCTGGATCCCCCAAATATGGAATTGGTATCAAATTGCCCTGCCGATCACGCGGCGTGCCAGCATTTGTAGTCGGCGGGTTTGTTATTATTTTCGAAAACTCGGGTGCCGCGAAAGCAAGCTTGCCCTGCTCACTACTTCGCTAAACTCGTGCTCACATAGCGCCCCACCGCAAAGTCGTAAACATACGTCATTTACACAACAGGAGCCAGAGCCGCTGGCGACAATTCGCATTCTATTGAAATCTTAAAACTTGCACTCCCAACAGTGCCTTCAGTGCTAAAAGTGCTCTCGCTGCACAAATTCTTAAGACAGCTGTTACTCGCGATGCTTTTTTGCAAATATTCATCAGAGTTTTCGTATACGCCCTCGTGATTGATAAAACGACGAAGAAACTCCTCGTCGGACACGAATACGTCACCAACATTCCTATCATCGCACAGCTCGGGCAGTTTGCCGCCACTAGTTTCAAGCGCGGCTACCTCGTCCATTGCCTTTTGCGCCGATGCACGAGCCATTTCTCGCTGTCGGGCGAGACAGTCGGCCAGCTCTCATGCTGAGGCATACACCGTCGAGTCACACGCCGCGTTGAGTCAGGCGCTATCGAGTTCATAAAAGGCTTCTGAATACGGATTCTGCACGTCGATGTACGGGAGGTCAGCGTTGCTGTAGATCATGTCGAACGTTTCTTCGGCGTTTGCTTCAGAAAACATTTCTTCGAGTATTGTGTTAACCGATGACGATGAGTCCGAGCCATCGCTCGAAGAATTCATAGCTAGGCTTTGAGTCGTAGCATCTATTGAGGATGCGTTGCTGGTACCCTGCGTAATTTGGGGACTGCCATCTGTATTGCTAGATTCTCAGGCATTTGGGCTTTGTGATATAGTAGAGAACGATGTTTAATTAGTAAATACGCCACGTGAAACAATCGCTACAGTTCTATTTAATGTGTTATTTACACCCGCGCCGTCTCCTAACGGTGCGTTCGTCGTCGGCGCCGCAGCTGTCGTATCTGTCGTAGTCGTAGTCGTTAATGTCGTCGTTCAACCAGCTGCTGTTACGTCACTCGTACTTGTAGTCGCAGCAGTCGACGTTGTCGATGTTGAAGTAGCAGGGGTGGTTACTGCAGCAGTCGTCACAATAGAGGTCGTAACATGAGTTGTTGCACTTGTAGCAGTAGAAGTTCAAGCAGCAACTGTCGTCGTACTCGTCGTTGTAGACGTCGCCAACCATTGTCGGTACATGAAGACCTTGCGGATTCATGGACTCTATTGCAGGATCTGCATAGACGGCTCGAACGTACTAAACAACGAGTCGTCTTGAGCGCCGTAGCTGCCGTCTGGGCGCACCTTGGCCGCGACCATTTTCACGAAGTTCCGGAATACCGCCTGGCCGTCTCTAAACACTCCGCCTGTGTCTCGCGTCCGTCATGCCGGGTCCAGCGGATAAAGCGCTTGATCTAGGGGTACATCGCTTACGTACGCCTTTAGAATGCTTTTATGCGTCAAACTCAGGGTCTGCATCTTCTGAGTCCGCTCTCAGTCCGTCTAGCCATATGCTTGTTATAGTCACGCCTATTGCGCGGCTGTGGACCCTGATTTTAACGCCGTGTCAGCACCAGGCACCAATGTACGCGCGCTGTGGAGCACCAATGTGGGGTCGTTGAAAGTGAAACGAAAGCGCGTCTCGAACACCGCGCCACGCCACATGCACACGATCGGCACGTTGCGGCCTGCGCCTCACAATTCAACAGTAAAAACTTAGGCATTCTCCGAAGAAACTTCGGTGTAGGACGCGATTTTCTGTGTCCAGTACATGTTCGGTCGATTTACGGCTCCGAGTACGATTTGCAAGTCCTTCCAAAAATCCAAACCGTTTCAGTTCAGTTTAAACTTAATCTGGATACTGTCGCCATTCTTCACGAATACCGTAAACACGCCGTCCTTCTGCCGGACCTTATTAAGTGAAACAATAATTCGAGACCGTGAGCACACCGTCTCTCTTCAGGCATGATCATATGAAAAATTTGACTAAATTTGCTGTCTATACACTAGGAAGCTAGTAGGTGATCGAAAACCCAGAGCATTACTTTGTATATTTTTGTACAGATGAAGATGTAGATGATCATATAAACATGAAAGTATTTATAAAAATATGAATTTTAAGCTTGCAGCATGAGTTTACATATACATGGAATGCATATTAAACGTCGCTTCCATACGCAGATCGAGTTCCTCATCCTTTACTTCTAAATATATAATATTAATAGTTACAGGAACTTGTAATACGTTCATTATAAATTTAGGTTTGGGCTTTTCCTAGTATTTAATAATATATAGTTTTCTAATTATTTATAAGATATAAATATAAAATCATAGTAAAAAATTTTAGAACCTCAATTAAATTTTTTCTCAATATTCTTAGTCTTCCCTAGATGATTCCGTGTTAGCGTATAGCTTTATATTAGTACAGAGTGTAGTCGTACCTCCCCAGATCACACGTTTCATCCGCTCTCCTCCAAACTTTTTATTTTTCCCATCGACTCACTAAGCCGCCGTTTACGCTCACTAATTACTACATATCACTCAATATCACCTCTTTCACCTCTCTCATTAGCTCCTGTTTCCTACTACTATATTCGACCGGTGCGCTGCTCAGCCTTTTCTCAAATAGTAGGCTCACTTGCGAATAACTCGGGATCTTGATTCTGCTTCTTCTTCTCATCTGTTTACAGTGAAGAAGAATCGCCTGGTATAACTCGGACGTTGTCGATTTCTAGTTCGACTTCTGGCTCGATCGATGTACTCGTATCAAATTTAAGACCTTCAATGTTAGCCGCCGGTGTTGGAGTTGGACTTGGACTTGGGACATCAATGTTCAGAGTGCCTACCGATATCCAAGGACCTTTGTATGACTCTGTCTCACTCGCGCTTGTATCCTATGACGATGAGCCATCTTCTACCTTAACAACAGCATTTAACTTCAATTCATCAAGGCGTCCAGCCTTTCAGTACACTCTCTGCAGTTCCCGCAACTTATCAGCAGTTTTGGGATCCATCTTTTACAGAATCTTCTCATCCTTCGACGATTCAACGTGTTCGAGTTCTCACTCAATCACATGACCTTGACTAGCTGGACCTCACAGCTTGGAGCCCAATATGCCCAACTCATTAACATCGTTATTTTAATCGGTTTTAGCAGCTAATGCCCTCTGACCACTGACAGTCGGTGTGGTTGTCAGCTATCATACTTCGAGCTCGACATCAAGTATTACGATACCAAGGTTGTAGGTATCCCTTCGGCCGATCAGGCTCTCGTCCGTGGCCAGCCCGTATTCTGCGCGGGAGCTCGCAGTGGCACTCTTAGTCCTCACAATTTCGCGGGTCCTATACAAAATTCCATCACTCGACCAACTGTACTGACTTTCCTTCGTTCCAACGCTAGTTTGGAGAGCCATGTAGTGCTAGTCGATCGATTTAACTCAAACCGGATCGGCGCTAACGTTGGCTCATCAGGCTGCGTGTATCGCCTGCACATCGGGTACGGATAAATCAATAAAAGGTACACTCTGAGAAGAAGGCCGCGTCGCGTTCAGTCACGTTTAACACGAGTCGCGCAATCATTGACGAAGGCTCGCGGTCTCTTGAATCACTTATCAATTATACGACGAGTCTACTGAATCAACCACAGCTTTGCCTGTAAGCCGATTTCCCTGGAGGGCACAGAGTGGGTTCAAAATTAGTAACGGCTCGGTGCCCACTAGCCCCAGACGCTTACGGTTCTTTCGGTACTCGAACGATTCAACTGTCCACCGGAAGCGTGCTACCATGGTCTTGCCCGGCGCAGCCTTGGTGAACGCAATTTTCACGTTAGGCCCTTGCTCCCACACCAGTCTTTAGAGCTTGCTCTTTAAATTAACTTTGAGCTCAAACGTGAACTCTCACGCATACCCGGCCGGGATCTCGCCGTCGGCAGTGAGCGCAATCTGGCGGTCCAACGGACAGTGCCGTCACACCTGGCTCTTGTACTGCCCCAGTGTTGTGCTGATCGGTGTCGGGTGGAACCATTCGTAAGGCCGCGTGTCACCGTCGCGCAATGTCTTAGTGCCCGCCATATTCGGCGGACTGCCGGCCATGTAAGCATCCCAGCCGTGGAAGATGTAATTGAAAAGTGCTTCGTAACTGTAGTTACCCTGTAGATAGTTAATATTCGCCGCCTCCACTTAAAGCCAACCCGGCCCAGTCCCATTCCCAAACTTCTCGGGAGGCATCGTAGTTGTTGTCGTAGTAGTCACAAGGAATGTCGCGCTATAGCCTCACCCCAAGATGTACGCGCTGTTATCTAAAAGACCAAAGTTTTCGTTCTGGCGGTTCATCGTGGACCATGACATAGGTGTGACGTAGGCGGTGCACGTTGGCACGCTCACGAATTCCTCAGTCGGTAAAATATCAGGCGATCCCTCCGCGCTGCCGAACTGGATCCCCGTCCCTCCGCTTTCTGAGCTCTTCACTTTCGCAGTGTGCAGGTATGTGTCCATGCAATCCAGGTCGCCAAAGTTGCTATCTTTATCGGTTCGTGCCTTGAACCTAGACTCGTGCAGCGGGAAGCTTAAATGTTCGCGACTGTTAGGCGTGTCGCCTTTGGTCTGGCAGTAGTAGGTCTCGTTGTACTCTTTCCGAGTCGTGTAGTCACTAGTAGTAATCGTAGCCTGCACGAGCTTTCACTGCGTACTGTGTGATAGTATCCAAGTGTTTTGCGCATGGATAGTTATTGGCTAGATCCACGAAGTGCTCCCGGCCATATATGTTCTGCATCCACTTCTTATTGCCGCACTTGCAACTCGTCACCGTCGCATTACCTTCAAACAAACTAGGAGTATGCTCGTTGTCTAGCACTCGGGTATCCAAAATTGTGCTGTTCAGGCCATATCCACAGTCACTGTTCAGACAACTATCGTACCTGCCGAATAAACCCAAACAGGTGCACAATTTCATCTTTGCGCCCAGTAAGTTTTTCGAAGTCTGGGTCTTGCGCACGTTGTTGATAGTCACACTCTTAATATCTCACGGTGCACTCAACACGATGCGCACCTTTCTGCTACTAGACGCGCGTGTAGTTGTATGCTGTACGATGGTAGTCCAGCAGTGCTTGCTTAGAAACGCTTCGTGCGTAGTGATGTCTAAATGCCAGCTAATTCTACACGTATAGGGGATCGCTTCTACCATCGATAAGATGATGAGGTCCGCCGTCGCCGGCGAAGCCGTCAACCGAAGAGTGCTTGCATCCGCCCGCCATCCGTGATAGCTGGCGGTCGTTGGTTGGCAAACTACTACCAGCTCAGCCTCTTATTGGTCATACGGTTGATTCCCTCCTCGGCGAACAGGAAGATCCCGTCCTCGATGTCCTTCTTGTTACCGGTTTCGGCGCCGAAAGTACCGTCGATCTCGCACAATTCGTTGGACTCTTCGACCACTACGCCTTCGTCCTCGTATTCTTGGGCGAGCTAGTTATTTCCAGAAAGCCTATCGCCGCTGTATGTCTACGCCGGATCGTAGTTGTCGTGGAAATTCTTCAGCGCGCTATTCAAGACAGTGTTTCATCAATCTGTCCCGGGATCGTAAGGATCGCTAGCGCCACTTTCGTGTTGTGGGCTTAATCAATTTTCGTATATAGACACACCAGCGAAATACTTATCGCAGTGCCGGAAGCTTGCCGAGTGTGGCGACGGCGTGGCCTGCTGAACGCCACTACTAGAGCATGTTGGGCATCATACACGCGAAGGTCCCGCCAGGCTTGTAGGTGGTCTATAGTTTTAAAAGAAAGCGTGAATGTAAATCTAAACGTAAAACAACATTCCCCATACAATATTATTAATATATTTTTTCCATACGTTACAAACCGTATTTCTCAAATATAGAAAATCTAGTCTCTGTGTCTGTTCTCTTTCAAATATTATAATTACACTTAGTAGACTTACCAGCACCCCATTCTCCGAGCCATACGGGCGGATCTGCTGGCAGCAATTTGCGATGTCGTGCATCTCCTCGGTCTACGTCCCCCCGGACTCACGCACGAAGAAGTTGCGGTTGGCTGTAACTCGCTGGCTAACCTGCAACTTTGTCTTTTTTCATCTAAATCCCGGCATGTTCGTCTCGTCAACATGTACGCCATCTTGTTTATGTGGACTGTTGTCCATCTCGAACGCGAACTGAGCGATCAAGCAGGGCTGCAAGTTCTAAGTCTACGCCTAATCGGAGCCGGTACTCAGGTACTGGCCATACACGTTAGTTTGTTCCTCGAAGAACGGCTCTCCATCGCGCGGCACGATACCTTCAGGATAGCCCGAGGTGTCGGGCCCGCTGGTCGCGTCGATCCAACCAGCGGCGCTTCCGTCTTACTTCTTTGCCGGCGGCGCGCCTCGGCATGCCACCAGTTTTACGCCTTGACGCGTCACAACCTCGATCTCTTCCAGCGCGATGCGCTCATTATCCCTCTTAAATCTCGATCTCGATCTTCCTTAAACCCGGCCACCAGTTCCTAACTTCGGTCCTATTTGTGGTGGTCGAACTTCATGTTGTTGTTGTCCTCGTCGAAGTGGTCGTGCTGCTGCTTGTGGTGCCGGTCGTCGTAGTGGTTGTCGTCGTTTCATTGAGGTAGTATCAAAGCAGTTGCTTCTCCCTACCTTCGCGCGTCACGTTATGTGTGCTTATTCGGTACGTGTCGTTCGCGTGCGCGACTCTTCAAGAGTCTATGACTGCCTCAAGACTTCATCGATGAGATGCTAACGAATTTTCTCCGTTGTAAGCAGTGATAGTAACATTTTCAGACAGCATGCGAGACAAAAGCGAATACATTTCGGCTCACCTCCGATTGGCCTCGGCTGTATCGAATCCAGAACCCATACCACCTCACTTCTACAGCAAGTGTATTCACACTTTTAATTTGTTTAATACGATACTATTACTTGTACTACTTACAGTACCACTTTGCAGCTATCATCACTCCGCTTCCTAATCTCAAAACGCTTGCAGCAAAGCCGCTTGTCTCACAGCGTTCTGCGAGCCAGCTATAAACGGCGAACCCGTTAAATCGCTAGTACTTAGTAAGTCTGGAAGCTGATAGTCTGCTGACAACGTTGCACTCAAATTCCTACTGTATTTTGCTATGGGGCAGGTAACATAGACTTCGACGTCCAAACTAAAATACGATGTATCGTCGTCGGGTGGAGTGTAGACTGACTCGAACGGTGCAGCGTAAGGATGTGTGGGATAATACCAAGGGTCGTGCCGCATACCATGTGGGAGGTTGATGGGAACCCAGTCACGGCCTTTTTCACGACCGCGCGCCGTTACCATGTAGTGCATGCCAGGATAAAGCCCGCTGAAGGACACCGCCATGTCATTTAGTTCGCTCTCCACGCGCGCGTGGTACTCAGCCACACCGTCCACTGCACCCATGACAGCCGGATCCGACAAATTAAAACGAACATTCTCTAGTTGCAGCCCCGCTTACCCAAACGGCGCGTCCGTGTTGATGTCCGTATCAAATTCAGCCGAACTTCTAAATTTATTGTATACAGCGTAGTCATGGTCGTAACTGACGTCAGTATAAGCACTACTCTGCAGCACACCACCGTGGCACATAAATTTTGCCTTCTCTTATCGATACAAATCTGTAACATCATGCAGATCTCACAAAGCGCGGTGAATATAGTAATACGGCCGGCATGTACACGCAGGCGCGTAAGGCATCGTCGCCAAGTAACTCGTCCTAATTAGAGTGGAGGCCTTGACACGAGCCTGCGCTTCGGTGTCCTCGATCTCCACGTATTGCTACACATAGGTGTTATAGCGCTCAATTGCCTGCCGCATCTCCCGAGTTTGACCACACCTAAGCACACCAGCTCCCCAATCTTTAGTTGGATTACCCAGCATCTCCAGCGCGGCGGAATTCGCACTTTGTCTCTCCGCATTCTGGGCCGCCAGTGTGGTAGCGTCCTATGCAGCCAGAGAAGCTGCCGCGTCGGCCGCTAATTCGGCTGTAGTTTTGTTGACAGTCGAATATCCAACTACGACAGTAGACGACGGCTCGGAAGAATTCATGCTTCACGAATTTATCGATGATGTTGATGCCCCACCATTTGTCGAAAAAAAAGAAGATACATCGAAAGCGTAATTTTCAGCACCTACACTTGATGATGATCAACCTGGCGCCATCGCCAGTGCCCCGAATCACTTCGCATAAGGATGTCGCCACACGCAGTCTGGTCATAGGGTGGAGCTCTCCAAATAGCTCTCTCAGATAACCTCCGCTAGGTCTGAGCACGACAGCAACTTCTCGCCCGGTGGAATCGCACTATTAGTTTATAAATTGGGAGTCCGTCGTCACCGTATGGAGCTCATAATAGTAAAACGTGGCAGCATCGAAGAGCAGCGTGGCTGTAAGATTGCGCTGCCTTATCGCATTGCTCCATCCGGTGATCGAATGGGGAACGTAACTCGGGTGTGTCTCAATATACAAAAACGTTAGATTGTAATCCGTATATAAGCATTTGTGGGGCTTCGTTAAACTTTGCAGCACACATGCATCGTAGTACAGCTCGTACGTGCAGCCCTCCGTGAAAAAACCCGGCTGGATGGCCCCCACGAAGATCCGGTTACGTGCGAGGGTCATGCTACTTCAACTCAAGGGTGCACCTGTAGCAGCTAAAACAGTGTTTACATCCGCTTCTCACGCTCCGCCGAAGTCAATCGCTGAATACTCTAATTCATTCCTCGGTGTACACAACGGATTTGGCTCAGGCATATACTGCGTTTCATTTAGGCGTCGAAGCGTGACTTTTTTCCGAGCGTGGTTGAACCCTTGATCACCAGCTTCCGTAAGTCACACTGTGCTGTTGAATTCGAAGGTGCGTTTGTTCTCCATGTTGACTACACGGACTGGATAGCCGCTTGTGTCAGTCTCATACGTGCTCCTTGATTTAGTAAATTCACCATTCCCAGAATTATAGTCTACCCTAGTTTAGTTTTGGATGAGCTGCTGGCGCCTGCTACTACGAAATACTAAGACTTTTGGCTGCCTCACTGGCAGCCTCCACCAGAACCTGGACGTCGTACATATTATTACAGCCGCGCAGACTCTTGCGCGTACTCCTACATAGGCGTTAGCGCGAAATGAGACGCGTTATAAGCCGCTACATCACTAAAGTAAAGACGTGCTGTTTGTGACCAGCTACGCCCTGTAATGTGAGAGAGTCTTCCCCAACAATTGCGCCGTGGAAGTCGCAACTACTCTGCCGTCCTCATTTTTTCAATCAATCAGAGGGAAAGTCAGCTCGCCGCTTTGCACTTTTTCAACGAGCCGCATCGCGTCTTCACTCTACGCTTTTTCATGTCTATGTAAAAATACGTGAGAGTTGTTCACCAAGTATCGCATGTGCTCTAAGTAATCACTCGTGTGTCCCTCCACGAGCACGTTGAACACGACCGTTGGCGTTTTGGGATTGTTCCACATATCTCTATCTGGAATGGACACTGCAACTTCTGGGACGACCACCTTTGGTGTGGTATAACTAGTCCAGCTCAACTCCGTGCTACCAGATGTGTCGGATGGATCAACTGTTAATGGATCTAATGTCGGATCTGTGCACATCTATCTAACTCGAAAATTATACAAGGTTCCATCGTACAGATTAGTCGCTACACACGATGGCACGTCTTCATTCTTAACCAGATTCTCTTCTATGTACTCCGTGCCTTTTCCTCCTTCTGTTGAAATATCTTAAGAAGAGCGCAATCAATACCTCGTTTGGCACCCATGCGGCTTGACGTCCACGTCGTCTTCGAAATTATGCCAGCTCCCAAAATCGTTATCCTAAACTACGTATTTAGGCCGCCCTTCAATGCCCGCATGCGCCTGTCTTTACGCCAAGTCTCAGTCGAAGCATGCGCACTCGCGTTTTTCGTATTGCACGTTTTTGAAATACTCAGGGTCGTTCTAAAGAGCACCCATCGCGTCTGGCGCATACCTTGAAGAAAACTTCCACGGTCAATCGATGGATAATTGCTGCAAGAAGTCATTGACGTCTTTACCTTTTCATCCAAATCAATCATCTAGTCGATACTTTGAGCTATCGCCTCGCTTGTTTGAAGTTTCCGTTTTCACCAAAAAATTTTCATGATTGGGCTTATTGTGAGTCACCAGAAACGATCGGTTGTAGTAACGAATGCTTGTACCATGATCCAGAACTATGCGAAACATATGCCCATCTTCAAGAAATGAGTCGTCGTTTGGTGGCACTCTAGGTGCAATGGATACTGTAGTAACTGCCCTGTGTGTATCCTATGACTGCTGCTGCGTACGTATGCGGCTCGCCAGCCAGTTGGGCAGCGTACCATTCCGACTTCATTCCACTTTTTTCCTATTACTCTTCGTAGAAATTTCATACACTCGGCTCGGTCGTTCTGTGACGCAATTGATCTACTACATCTACTAAAAAGTCTTCTGCGTGTAAGAACGTGGAGTTACATTCGCGCTCGTAACTGTGTCAAGAGCACTTGCTGCGCCACACGGAGTCTACCACGCGATACTGGATCTGGTGTTCTTTGTACTTGCAGTCGCGAGAATCTCGGCACTGGGTACTGTCCACCTATCGGTAACGCTTCAGCTGGACGTTGTCGTAATATATTTACGCAGGAGTTTCGCCGAAATTTATTCAATGTTTTTCAGACTGCTTTTCCATTACATACATGGTTGGATTCCACGGCTAATCAGGATCGTCAAATACCAGGCAGTTGTATTTTATATACATTCTTTCTAATCCGCCCGCATTCTTTCACACAGCTTCACTAATAACTTGCCCCGAGGTGAGCCGGCGTCACACCGGTCACTAGTCCCAGCGTTTGAGTCAGACCGAACGTATCCTTACCAGGTGAGCCTGCTACATCCGAGGGATCCGGCAGAGTATAGGGCTCAGCAAACCAGTCATAATCGGTTGTGTTCAGCACCCACCATGTTTCATTCCACCATGCAACCTTCACTCTAAGTTGGTTACTGT
>JACLAC010008026.1_pt1 | contig 42736 bp, 33 predicted proteins | sample 8027881 | NCBI WGS metagenome assembly JACLAC01 (sample SAMN15725517, study PRJNA655200) | protist metagenome | isolation source: fluorescence activated cell sorting (FACS) single amplified genomes of... | place: Spain: Blaines Bay Microbial Observatory, Mediterranean Sea | collected 2016-01-19 | reverse complement strand
CCTGAAGATGACTATGAAGTAATGCCTCCGTCCAATTTCGGACCTCCACTTTCCGCTGAAGACCAAGAATTAGTTCGACTTTGGATTAGTCAGGGAATTAAATTCAAGCAATCAGAAGAGGTGAAAATTGAGAAGAATCAGATCATCGAACAGGTTATACCACCAGCTGATAGGAATTCTTTAGCTAACCTTGCACAAATGGGAGCATTAGCAGCTCCGATAGCACAGGACACAAATTTCATTCAGATTGATTTTGGCCAAATTGCTGATGAAATTGGCGATAACCAACTTTCCTACTTGGAGTCTTTTAAAGAACAATTACGTTGGCTAGATATTGGTGGGACTAAAATAACTGACTCGGGTTTGGAAAAATTGGTAGATTTTCCTAACCTGACCCGTCTACACCTGGAAAACACGAACGTTGGCGACATTGGTCTCTCCCATTTACCGGCCCTAAAGAATTTGGTCTACCTGAATTTGTTTAACACTCAAGTGGGTGATGCGTCGATAGAGCATTTAAAACTCCTCGAAAAACTGGAGCAAGTTTACTTATGGAAAACCCAGATATCTGAAGTTGCGGCGGAGAAATTAATGATAGAGCGTCCAGATTTAACCGTTAACCTTGGCTGGGAATATGAGCTGAAGAAAAAACTACTAATTCACTTAGAAGAGCCGGTGGAGAAAGCTGTACAGTTATCAACGGTAGGAGCAATCGAAGCATTAGTTAACCTAGTATCAAAAGATGATTTGGAAACCGCAAGAAGGTTAGTGGAGTCTGCGGTAGAAAAACAGAATTTTTTAGAAGAAAAAGCTAAGACTGAGAATGAGTCTAAAGACGAAGCAACTGACTGAGGTTTTGTATAGTTTCCATTCTTTATGTTATCAGGGCCGGTTTTGTCAGTTCGTTCTTTGATTTTTATTCTTTGGAGGTACAATGGGCAATAAACCAACAATTCATCACGTAGCTAGTCTTTGGACATTAACTGGGTATGGCAATCAGGATGGTGAGTGGACTCTAGAGCAAAAACTAGATTCTATCCGTTCTGCTGGCTTTACGGGGTTCGCTGGGCGAATTTCACAAGTTACTTCAGAACTCATAGAAAACTCGGGATTAGTGTTTTGTGCTATCCATGATATTGGCTTGACTAGTGATATCCGGGCTGAGTTGGAACAGCTTAAGGCGGTTGGTTCAGCCTGTGTTAACGTACAAATGCTCGACCATGACTCGCCAACCGAAATGGCAGTTCCTCTAGCAATTGAGGTGCTTCGCGTAGCTGATGATTTAGAATTAGATGTTGGTATTGAAGTTCACCGAGATACTTGTACCGAAACACCAGAAAAAACTTATGCACTAGCTGAAGGGTATGAGCAATCCGAAAATCGCCCGATGAAAATTACTTGGGATTTTTCACACCCAGCTATAATCAAGCATATTTCTCCACCTTACTGGAATCGTTTGGCAGAGCGAGTAGATTTAATTCAATATGCGTCCCAGTTTCATTTTCGTCCATTTAACGGCCATCACTGTCAGGTTTCAGCATTAGATCATGACGGGAATTTCACCCCAGAATTCTTGGATTGGTTGCCTTTTGCAGAAATGGTGATCAAAACTTGGCTAGAATCAGCAACCGAAAATCATGTTATGTATGCGTGCCCAGAACAAGGGCCACCTGGTTATGCTTTATCAATTTTCCCAGACCTTTGGAAAGATGCTCAAGCTATTCGAGGTGAACTAGACCGAATCTGGCAGAATTTAACTGGTAGCTAACTTGAAAGTCTTTTTCTCATTTCATGGTGAGATTTGATGTGCTCGATTTTTACAGTTGGCCAATCCATTTACGAATAGTAGAAAATGAGTAGGTTCGGCCAATAAACTCCTAGGACACTAGTTTAATTCATGTTTGATGTTGTAGCTCAGTAGGAAAAACAAAAAATGAAAATCAGGTGGGCTGTTGTGGCTAAGATAATTCCCGGACGCTAGGAGTAAAAATGGAAGAAAGAAGTATTGGCTATAGACGATTTAAATCTAATTATGATGTAGATCAATCACAAATAGAAATCTGGGTGGAGAAATTTCACAAAGAAGGATTTCTTTTTCTGCCTCAGGTTTTGACAAATGACCACTGTCAGCAATTGCGTTCAGATTTGGAATGGTCTCTAGAAAATAATCCAAATGGCTTGAATAGTGGGGATACAAGCTCATCAATGCACTTATGCCACCGGATGTTTGAGCACAGCCAGGCGAATTTAAACCTATTTGACTTGGAGCCAATTATCAGTTTCGCCGAAGCTCTCGTTGAAGCCAATTGCCATGTTATTCACAATAACTCGTTTGTCACACGGCCTGGTGGCGGAATCACAGGTTGGCATCAAGATGATGGGCTACATTATCAAGTGTTAGATGGTAAGCCACCAAAAAATGTTCATTTGCCAGTTCTACTTTTTACTGCTAACTACTATTTGAGTGATGTGGCCGAAGTGGAAAATGGTGGAACCGAAGTCGTTCCCAGTTCTCATTTGTTTGGTGAGCGTCCTCCTTCAGGGGAAATTGACAGTACACCATGGGTAGATAAAGTACATCGCAATCTAGGCCCTGCTGGTAGTGTCGTCATGTTTAATAATCAAGTCTGGCATAGGGGTGGTCCTAACCGTAGCAGTCGAACGCGTTATATTACTCAGGTCACATATGCACGTCGATTAGTTGGCCATAAATACTATCCGTTTATGAATTACGTTATGCCTGAACATGTTTACAAAAATGCGGATGATCGACTCAAAAGATTACTAGGGTTTTTAAATCATGGTGCGTACGGATAGTATTTTAAATACGGGGCATCACATTACCACCACAAACAGGCAAATAAGCACCGGTAATATAACTGGAAAGATCGGATGCGAGAAATGCGACTACATTCGCAATTTCTTGGTCTGTTCCCCGGCGGTTAAGCGGTACCTTAGACTCGTAGCTGTCCTGGCGTTTGAGGCCAGATTTTCGGTCTTTTTCACTGATCGTCCAACCTGGAGCTACTTGGTTAACTGTAATTTGGTGCTCACCTATTTCCTTGGCCAAAACTCGAAAGATTCCATCCATTCCTCTCTTTCCGGCTACGTATGCTGATTGATTCTTAAAAGTTTGCATAGCACACTCTGTATTAATGCCTATAACACGGCCATAATTAGCTTCAATCATTGATGGCACGAACGCTTTTGCCATTAACACATTTTGTAATACACAAGACTGAAATTGACTCTCATAATCACCAATCGCCTGGTTTAGCACACTCGTCCAAGAGTACTGCACAACGGCATTATTAACGATAATTTGTGGAGTCCCGAGTGTTTTTACTATTTCATCTCTCATCGCAAAAACACTCTCTTGATCGGTTACATCTGCTTGTACTAATATGGTTTTTCCGCCTTTCTTTGTAATCTCCTCAGCCAAAGATTCTGCCTTTTTCTGGTTACGAAAGTAGTGAATAGCGATATCAGCGCCACAATCGGCAAGCGTGCGGCACATCACACGGCCAAGTTCTCCACTAGCCCCGGTGACTACTGCTATCTTACCCGCCAAATTTATATTTAACATATGTCTGATTTTCCTTTTAAATAAACTTTGATCTTAGTTATCCTATCACTAAATAATCACAGTGTGCGTTATAACAATTTAATTGCACTAAGTCAACAGGATATGTTGATTCAGAACGGATGTATTTATGGATAAAAAAATAAGCACCATAATAGAGACAGATCGGTTGTTACTGCGTACAGCTACGTATCAGGATACACAATCGATTTACCAACTATACTCATTGCCTGAGTCATCCCACTATGAGTATTGGGAGCCAATTGACTTAGCAAAAGCAAATCGTCTAGTCAGGCGTTGGGTTCGAAATCAACAAAAACATCCTTGCTCTGCGTATCATTTTGTAGTTTTCCTAAAAGCCAAAGAATTTATGATCGGTATGTGTGGCTTAGAGATTGGCTTCAATCCAAGCGAGGCTGGTCAAATTGGTCATGTAGGTTATCGTTATTTCCCTGAAAGTTGGGGGAATGGATATGCGACAGAAGCTTTATCAAGTGTAGTTGAATTTGCTTTTGGTCAACTATCTCTACACAAAGTCGAATCAGGTTGTGTAAGAGAAAATAGCGCCTCAGCTAGAGTTCTGGAAAAATCAGGATTTCGGCTAGAAGGTTGCCGGAGACAGGGGTTTTTAATCGGGCAAAAGTGGCACGACTTCATGGTCTATGGTATACTGAGAAAAGATATAGCACCTATTCAAACGTAGGTGGGGTCTGCATTTCCTCCTAGGCTGATGGAAGTATATTAAAACTTCTTGAGTGAAAAACTAACTAACACCGATCGGTCCGTTCCTCTTTAACTAATCTCAATGGTATTGGTATGAAATTAGAGAAATTCTATAGCTTGGTCAATACAGTTGTAATTTTGATGTTACTCATTCTGCCTCGAATAGCTGAAAGTAGGATATCCTCCAGTACTAAGCATCTTGATCGTTACTTAAATCTCAAATTCAAAGAAAAAAAATTGAAACCATCCCCTCAAACAAAAGACGAAGTGTTTTTGAGAAGGGTTTATCTAGATTTAACTGGTAAAATTCCAACCACAGATGAGATTCTTGCTTTCAAAAACGGAGGCAGAAACAAACGGCCCCGAAAAATTAGTGAGTTGCTTAACAGCGACGCCTACCTAGATTATTGGTCAGATATCTGGACAAGTTGGTTGATCGGGCAGGAACAGAATAATCAAAGAGATATCCAGGAGGGTTTACAAACTTGGGTGAGAGCACAACTTACGAATAACACCCCATACGACGAATTTGTCTTAAGATTAATAAATGCGACAGGGGACACTCGACAAAATGGAGCTAGTTACTATATCAGACATTATAATGCATCCCCTATCGACTTAACAGATCATATCTCACGACTCTTCTTGGGGTTGCCAATGCACTGTGTACAATGTCATGATCACAAAACTGAAGCTTGGTATCAGGAAGATTATTACAACATGGCTGCATTCTTGACTAATGTTAAAAGTAAGGGGATTTATCAGGACGACGTGAACGGAAATCGACGAATTGTTGGCTATGATATCGTAGATGAACATGAAGGATCAATAAGTATACCAGGCGAATCAAAGCAATCTCAGCCCATTTTATTGGATGGAACAAAATATAATGGACCACAAAAAAAGAAGCGTGAAATCTTAGCGAAGTGGATTACCGACAAAAAAAATCCATATTTTAGTCAGGCCATCGTCAATCGTGTATGGACTCAGCTAATGGGAAAAGGTTTTGTTGAACCACTCGATGGGTTTGGTGAAGAAAATCCACCTTCACACCCAAAGTTGTTAAACTGGCTGGCTGAAGATTTCAGGATTCATGGCTATGATATGAACTATTTGATGAAAACCATACTCAACACTGATGCTTATCAACGAAGTTCTCAAACGAATAAAAACAATAAGAATGATGAAGATTTATATTCTCATGCTTATCTAAAGCCTTTGACAGCCAAACAATTTTTCAACTCAATGCTGCAGGCCACTGGGTTTGAACGACAACAAAAAAGACGAGATCGAGGTCGTTTGGAATCTATGAAAAGAGATTATATGCGCCGATTTTTATACTTATTAGACAATGGTGAAATGGAAGAGATTGAGGCTTTTAATGGAACTGTGCCACAAGCATTGATGATGATTAATGGACCTTTAGTCAATGACAGCGCTGATCATGACGAACGAGGAAGTTATCTGAGTTACATTTTAAAAAAGAAACGGACTGTTGCTGATCGCGTCAGTGAAATTTATCTGACGGTACTTTCCCGCCGACCAACAACGAAAGAAGTTCGTTACTTCGACCAGTATATACAAAAAAGTCTTTATAGAAACAAAAATTTGGCTTACGAAGATCTTTACTGGTCCCTTCTCAACTCTGCAGAATTTTCATTGAATTATTAGTTATTGTATAAATCAATATTCCTGTCTTATATCATTCAAAAATGATGGTTGTGAGACCATCAGATTATACTGAAATCCTTTTAGCTAAAGTTTTAGTTTATGTCAATTCCCAAGCTTTCTGTTAGTAATCCTGTTCTGTCTAATTTGTTAATGGTAGTTATCACAGCCTTAGGCATATATGCTTGGGTCACTCTGCCCAGAGATTTGATTCCAGAAATTGTTACGTACACGGCGAGAATTAGTACCTTTTACCCCGCAGCTTCGGCTGAGACAGTTGAAAAGCTAGTTACAGCTCGAATTGAAGATGCAATTGAAAAAGTTGATCAAATTGACTTAATTACGTCAAGATCATCTGAAGGCCGTTCAGATATTAGTGTTCAATTTGAAGAAATTAGTGATCGCGACTTTGATAAACGAATACAAGATTTACGTAATGCTGTGGACCGAATTAAAGATTTACCAAGTGAACTTTTGGACCAACCCGAAGTCGTAGCTGTCGATATCAGCAATGGTGTTCCTATGGTTACCGTGGCTGTGTCAGGGAATTTGGATGAAAGCCAAATGAAATTGGCAGCTGAAGCTCTAGAGAAACAGATCATCAAGATTGATGGAGTATCTAATATTCAGGTCGCTGGGGTTCGAGATCGAGAGATTTGGGTGGAGGTAGATCCCGATCGACTCAAGTCATACAATTTAGTTGCAGAACAAGTTTCATTAGCTTTAAGTCAGCGAAACTTAAACCTGCCAGCAGGTGTCTTGGAAGTTGGACAGTCCGAATTTCTGGTACGGACCATGGGAGAATTCCGTTCAGTGGCTGAAATTGCAGAAACTATCATCAAAGTCACCACATACGGTACTCCTGTTCGGGTGAAAGATATAGCGACTGTCCGAGATACATATCAGGAAGCACGTACTTTGTCTCGAATTAATGGCCAACCCTCAATTAGCTTAACTATTCAGAAAAAAAATGATGGAAATGCAATTAGAATAATTGACCAAATTCGCAAAATAGTGACACCCTATACGGAAGGAAAAACTAATCCTGTTAACCAGATGATTCAAAAAGCATCATCCAAACTGACTCCAATTGAACTCCCGCCGGAAACCAAAATTTCACTAGTTAACGATTCATCAGTTCTTCTGAGGGAACGGTTGGGGATTTTGCAAAATAACGCCTTATTGGGTTTAGTCTTGGTTGTTGTCTTTTTATGGCTTTTCATGGGTGGTCGAAATGCCTTCTTTGCAGCTCTTGGTATTCCTACTGCTATTCTTGGTGCGCTTTGGATACTTAAACTTATGGGTTCCAGTATTAATGCCTCAACATTGTTTGGTCTTATACTGGTCATTGGTATAGTGGTGGACGATGCAATTATAGTAATTGAAAATGTCTTCCGCCGAATGGAAGAAGGATTATCTCCTGCAAAAGCTGCTATAGTAGGAGCCCAAGAGGTAGCATGGCCAGTGTTATCCGCTAGTTTGACCACCATGGCAGCATTTTTACCATTGATCCTAATGTCTGGAATTCCTGGTCAATTCATGAGAGTAGTGCCAATAACTGGAGTTGTAGTTATATTAGCGTCACTGGTTGAAGTATTTGCAATCCTACCCGCACACATTGCAGAGTGGAGTAAACCTACCACAGCTAATTCGGAAGAGCGACATTCCAATTGGTTTATTAATATTCAAGATCGGTATGTTGAACTATTAAATCGAATACTCGATTGGAGATACGTGATCGTTTTTGGGACTGTACTAGGAACATTTGTTTTTTCGATTTTAGCTTTCATTTCTTTACCCAAAGAGCTTTTTCCAGGTGAAGACTTTCCCCAGTTCTACATTAAGGTTGATATGCCAACTGATTACGGTATAGAAGAAACCACCCAGTTCATGGAAAAATTGGAAAGGGTTGTAAAGTCCTTACCTAAGGAAGAGTATGTAGCATTAGTAACAAATATTGGTTTGCAAACTCCAACCAATGGGCTAGAAGGGACCAGTATTAGTTCTAACGTGGCTGAAGTTTTAGTAGAATTAGTCCCCAAAGATGAACGTAATAGAAGCCGTGATGAAATCATTGAATTCTTGCGACTACAAATGACTGAGATAACAGGAGCAGAAAAAATCTACTTCGATAAACAGGAAGGTGGACCACCTAGGGGAAGAGATGTTGAAGTCAAGGTTAAAGGAGATCGAATACCACAATTAGTCGCTATCGCAAACCAATTGAAGAAAAATCTGAGTTCAATAGATGGAGTTTTTGATGTGAAAGATGATTTCAAATCGGGTAAGCCGGAAATACGTTTGAGGACAAAAGGCGAAAAACTAAGACAATTCGGTTTAACTATTTTTCAAGTGGCCAACAATGTTCGACATGCTATTGAGGGAAACACCTGTACGGTTTACCGTGATGCTGATGAAGCTATAGACGTGGTTGTTAAATACACAAAAAATTCGATGAACACAATTGATGCACTAAGCCAAATGATGATTACCACTCCTAGTGGTATCTCTGTCCCTTTAAAAGATATCGCTCAGATTAGTCGTGAAAACAGCTTAGTCGATATTAAACGTTTTGATGTTGAGAGGGCAATCACAGTCTCAGCATCAGTCGATCGGGAAGTAACCAGTCCAGCTATTGCCACACAGATGTTACAAGCGACTTTTGAAGATATAGGATTTCGTTATCCTGGATATAGCCTAGATTTTCGCGGTGAATTCGATCAAATATTGGAATCTTTCAAGGAGTTAGGCTTAAAACTTCTACCGATGGGTGTGATGTTGATGTACTTTATTTTAGGCGCACAATTCAAATCCTTTCTTCAACCCTTTATTATTTTGTTTGCTATACCCTTCGGCGTTATTGGAGCTATGGTTGGTTTACTAATTACACAGTCGACCCTTAGTTTGATTGCTTTGTTTGGGGTAGTAGCACTAGCAGGTATCGTAGTCAACGATTCAATCGTTCTAATCGATTTCATTAATCAGAGACGAAACCAGAACCAGAAATCCTATGATGACCAAGAAAAAGCTAATGGCCCAGTTGATGAATTAAGGGATGCTGTGTTGAAAGGATCACGCTTGCGGCTTCGACCAATTGTATTGACTAGCCTAACTACAATTGCTGGTCTAATCCCGATGTTCTTGGGACTGGGTGGGAAGTCTCCAGTCTGGCAGCCATTGGCCAGTACAATCATTTTTGGTTTGTTATTCTCGACACTGCTGACACTATTTGTAATGCCAGCATTATATTACATTATTGAGGGGATTCGTTCGAAAAGCCAGCCGCATTACACTGACTAAGGGTCTAAACTTAGCTGGTCACTGGGCAATGATTCTGATTTTAGTGTTTCCGAGTCTTCTTTGAGAGCTGCCTTAATCGATTCGACAATTGCCTGCCCTGAGATCTCTTCCAGATAAGAACCATCTTTCAATTTTTTTTGAATTTCAGCGATGAGTTGTTCGACATCCGGCCGTATGTCGGGTGTTTGCTCAGCAACTTCTCTTGCTTGACTGCGTAACTGAGCTTCTTCCGACAGCTCAAGAATGGGTTTTTCAAACGTTGGGTTAGTTGGTTTCCGCTTGGTTCGATCGGACTTTTCCCGACCAACTTTGGTTGAGCTATAGGCGGACACTGCATCGAGTGGGGGACGACTGATCTTCACCTTTTTAGGCCTCTTTGCTAGTTATGAAGCAGTTTATCTTTTCCGCTTCGAAATAGATTGTGCGGTGGATTGGAGGTTTGCTAATTGAGCCGTTAAATACTGGGACTGGACTTGCGTTTCACCTAGTGCAGCTTCCAGAGAACCATATTCACGCAGCAGCTTGAGTTCTTTCTCACGAATCTTATCATCAAAGGTGTCCATATCTTCATAGACTCTCTTGGCTTGTGATACGATATTCTGTAATCGTTTGCCGATTATACCGGTTGATAATCTGGTATAAGCCGCTAAGGTATTTTCAGTACTTTCAGCTACACCTTCAACTAACAAATCACCCGCAGTCAAGGTAGGTAAGGAACCTTGGACTAGCATAGTGTCGTTGTAAGCCGCTTTGATAGTATTAAATCCTGTTAAGTTAGGTACGTTAGCTGGTGTATTTAGTGTAACCTCGGAAATGCCTGAAAACTTGATTAAATCTTCGTCTCGATTAGTAGTACTGAAGAGTTGAATTCCGTTCGATTTACCGGTAATTTTAATTGGAGTGCCGGCGTTATTTTCAATATACAGGTAGTTTGTCCCCGAAACATTGGCTTTAAAAGTTGTATTTCCTGAGGCACTACTGGTTACGGCCCTATTGATGGCACTAGCCAATGTACTTAGAGTAACATTATAAGTAGTAGAAAGCGAAACATCCTCGCTACCATCTCCACTGAGGTCAAATACATCTACATCGTACGAAACATCACCTACATGAATTTCAAATTTCCCTCTAGTACTACCACTGCCTAAGCTAGCTGCATTACTCAACCCCACGTTGTTATTAGAAAGAGCGAAGGTCCCGCCACTACGGCTTGCCGTGCCTGATACAGTATAAGTAAACAGGGGGTTACTTCCATTATGGTAATCACTCAATAAGCGTGGTGTAGTATCAATACTATTGATGATTGCTTCTTCATCTTGGGTACCGTTACTCAAAAGCACTCGAGATCGACCGATAAACGAGCGCAAATCATCTGCCCAGACTGTCATGACTGTCGTACCTGCACTACCCGTAGTAGTTGTAATTTTTCCTGAGGTAGAAGTGGAATTACTAACATTCCCATTGGCTCCACCTGCAGGCGGCATTGTCTTGCTATTGAAGCCAGAGATTCGGCCAGTATCTAATGACAAAATATTAAAGTCATTAGTTTTACTACCCTGTTTAAGCCGCAATCTTGATCCAGGAGTAAAGTCCTTCGCTAAGCTAGAGTCAACCTTCAAAATTGACTTGTTAGCTGCAGATTGTTCGATTGCCGTCATGGTAATGTCTGATGCAACTCCATCAACTGACACAATCGTTGAATTACTGGGACTAACAATGTCGGTATCGAGATAACTACCTACTGTTACAAAGCTTTCATCCATATCAACATCGGTTACATTAACTGTAAATACCGTTTGAGCAACTTGAGCATTATTACTCGTAGTAAATGCGACCCTGTTTCCGGTAGATGATGATACTGCTCTAGTAAGCCCGTTCAGCGTGCTTCCAGTTTTGCTAGTATAAGTCATAACTTCGTAGTCGAATGTTGTACCATCAACCTCAGAGACAACAATAGTACCAGAATCAGCAAATTGACTAGGGTTAGCTACAGTGATTGAGAGATCACTAGAAGTGCTACCTAGGTTTGCACTCAAACCCGTTTTGATTTGCACATCAACGGTGCTATTTAGCTTGTTCGCAACACGATTCAAATTTTGCTTATCTTTTAGTGAATTAATTGATCCACCGTCATTAATTTTTAAAACCGTTTCATTGTTGGTCGAATTTGGTGTAGTACTATTGATCGGAATAGCCTGCCATGGTTTTGTATTATCTACCAGTAACTCTAGTTGATAATTATTGTAATCAGCGGCAGTGAAAGTCCCACTAGTTAAGCTCAGTTGTTTACCAGAAGAGTTGACCCCTGATAAAGTCATCGGAATGATTGATCCAGTTGTACTATTTTTGATTAAAACTTGTTTTCCGATCTTGGTTTCTAATAAAGAGTAGTTGGCAGAACTTACTGTAACAGTAGTTTTTGTGTCTTTTGGCACTGGACGATGTGCTTTTGTCCCCAAAGAAGAAATACTGCCAAACACCGAGGCGGCTCCTTCTGGATTAGCCGAGATGGCTGACCGCAACTTTCCTTCATCAAGTTTCAACTCCAAACCAGACTTGATTTGGTCAATTGAGACTGAGCCCGCTCGTCCTCTGTTTATTCCAAGGTCTCCCAAGCGCTTCACTGATCCTGTTCCAACAACAGGTAATGAAGAAATAGAACTCAACCTCATCATTAGACTTCGAAGCATAGTATCATTAGCTAAGACGCCTTGTGTTAGTTCTTCTTCAGTTCGTGGATTGAAAATTCGCTGTACGTTAACTGCTTGGCGCAACGCTGTTTCTGTCTGATTATATTGGTCTACAAATGATTTGACTGACTCCACAACTGAGTCGGAGTCAGGTTCAACTGTTACCGATATAGGCGAACCAACATTGGTAGTTCCCCTGAAATTCAACGTTACACCTGTGAGTAAATCCCTGTTTTCATTGGTATTTCTCTGAAATTCAACACCGTTCAAGCTGCCTATCAAATCTTTACCAGCATTTCCACTGTCTTCTGACATATTTAGAGCACTCATAAAAGAATTGGTAGCAGTCAGGTCACTCATAGTGTACATGGTTGAGTCATCTATAAAGTGAACTATCTGATTATCATTGGTATCTCGACCAATAAAAACTTCATCAGCACTATTAACGGTTGTCATCGACACAGGAGTGGGGGTTCCGGTAGAAATATCAAAGGCTGAAACTCTTTCATTATCTTCTGAATCGGTTACGTATAAAATAGACTGTGAGGATGTGGGATGAGATACCGTTATATTTTGGACCTTAGTAATACCAAGTCCGGATAGATCATATTCAACAACCTCACCCAAAGTAGTTTGCATATCGTAACGATAGACTTTGGTCGAATCCACACCAACATATAAATAACGGCCAGAGGAAAGCTTAGAGTGATTTGAATCATCAAAGAACACGTCTGTGATCGAACCTGCCAGCTCATACTTTCCACTTGTAGCAGTGCCGTTTACTTTTGGGTATGATAGGTGACTTGACCCAACAGCACTAGCAATCATAACTGGGCTATCATCATCGTGGGCGGACTGGCCCGTCGAGTTAGCTCCCCTAGAAACACTTAAAGCGTTAGTACTAATTGAGTTAACGGTTATCTGTTCATCTCCTATAATGATGGTATCTCCGGCTTGAAAAACTGAGCCATCATCAACGTTGATGGTTGTGGCATTACTAGCCAATGCTCCATTTAGTAATGTATGATTGGTGAAGAAGGCAACCTTACTATTGCCGGTCCCACCCGTTCGACCAGCCACAAAAATATTACCTTGACTAGCAAAAACATGAGTTAGTGTTTCAGCAGTTCCGGTGTCTTTGTTTAATCCACTGGCGGACAATAATCTGAAATTAGACCCACTTGTGGTAGTAACAGTACCCACCCCGTTAGCTAAAGGATCTGAAGCATCCAGACGGAACAAACCACCATGGGTACCATCATCACTAATAGCGTATAAATATGCTTTGTCTTGATCTTTTGAAGAACCGGAATAGTAATTATACGGATGATCGACGCTGAGATCTTGAACAGTACCGACAGCCTGACCACCATAGGTGATTTTAATATTCTTCTGAGGAACGGGGTGGCCCGCTTTTCTGGATACGTCTAGAATTTTAACTAAACTATCTACAGAGTCGGCAGCAAAAGCGACATCCATAAACCCAGCCCCTTTTTGCTCTCGATATGTAGTGGTAGTTTTAGCGTCACCAGCCCCAGTTGAGGACGTAGTCCCAGCAATGAATGTGGACCCGTTGCCAGAGAAGATTCGGGCATAACCATCGTAACCGCTACCATCACTAGTATCCTCGTTAAGCTCATTGTCTCTAAAAGCAATGGTATTAGTACTACCACTGTCAAACTTAATTGGACGATTGTCTGTTACCGCTGCCGAATCCGAAACCGCAGCTCCATCAGCAGAAGTTTGCGTCAGATCAAAGTTCATGGTATCGCCATTCTGATTAATCGTTGCCGTAATTTCTCCACCGGCTAGTTCTTCTATAGCAAAGCTATCAATAGTAGTTAGGTTAGTTGTTCCATTCTCAGCAGTAAATACAAAATCAATAGCTGTGTTAGAGTCTGGGTCAGTAGCGTTATTATCCAAACGGTAGGCTTTCATTAAAGCTTTTTCGGAAGCACCAGTCCAAGAATCGGATTCATAACTCAAGAAAACATAGGCTCGTCCAGCTTCAGCTAGTCTACTACCATCAGGTGCACTACCTGCTGTACTCAATTTGACCACTTGACCATCAGTTATTCTTCGAACTTCGTCTCCACTTCCATTCAAGGATTGGCCAGTTAGGTCAACGGCATTAGCCACAGTAACAGCTCCGTTACTTTTGTTGATTTGCGCTACCAAAATGGTTCTATCAACAGCATCATAACCAGATACATCACCCATAGACCAGCCAGTTTTGCCTAACCCATAAACGTAATAATTGGTAACGTCATCCCAGACACCAAATAAGTTTTTAAACCGAGCCGTTCCTAAATCAACGGTCAAGGTACTATCAGCTGTGGCTGCTGCAGTTGCATCGGTGGGGTCGATAGTATAGGCTCGTAATTGGTGGGTTCCATCAGCCACAAACATCTTGGTCCCACTGATAGCTATACCTTGTTCCGGAGCAACAATCTTTCCATTGGCAGTTGAAGCATTAGCTCTGAGAGACCGTAGTCCCACATCTGATTCTACATCCTTCGATGACAGAGCTGAGTTATTGACTCGGGTGGAATTAGAAGCTGACCCACGATTGTAATTGCTGAGGGTTGTGTTGGTAGAACTGTTATCAGCCACTTTGACTAAAACTTGATTAGAACCGGCAACCGATTTGGTGACTTCTAGCAACCGTTCTTCCAAAGCAGGACTTCCGTCATCTAACAACTGTCTAAAAACAATCAGATCGCCTTCTTTATATTTATTGTCCGCATCAGTCAAGTTAAAAGTATAGATGTTACTTCCATCAGGTGTAACACTGCTAACACTTGAGTCAGTGCCTCTCTTGAGTCCTGTAATATGAGTAGAATTAGCGTCGGGGAAATCAATATTAGCAAAGCCCGTTCCATCATAATCGGTAAGTTGCAGCGCAGTCCCTGAAACACCTCGAATTTTGGCTTGTCCATTAGCACTACCACTAAAAGCCGTCTGATTTTTGATAGTTAGGATGTCATTTTGCTTAAACTGCAGGATATCTCCAGTAGACGAAGAATCATTCAAAGCAACAGTTAGGTATGAATCAGTTCCGGTAGTGTTCAGTCCAATACCCGCCGAACTATGGCTACCAGTTCCAGCGTACGATACTGCATTGAGTGTTACGCTGCTAATCCCACCAGTTACACCAACCAAACTTATATTTTGCGAATCGGTTATAGTAAAACCATTAGAACCAGCTCCTAAGGTTAATGTCTTACTGGATCCATTAATGGTGGCAGTGAGCGTATCGTTTGAGACATTACGGAAAAAAGCATTGCTGAACGAGACATCCGCAGCCGTTGCGTTGGTAATACCATTAACTCGGAAGGTTGCATCAGCACCTCCAGTGTTAATAGTGATCACTTCATTATCTTGATAGCCAGTACCAGCGTTATTGATGGTAACTCCAGTAACAGCACCCCCACTGACAGTGATATCGACCGTCATACCACTGCCACTCCCTCCAGTAACTCCAAATGTATTTGCTGATAAATAACCGGTCCCACCAGATAAATTATCCGCCCCTGCAGCTCCACCTTCTTCATTAGTAACGGTACCACTAGCCGTTAGGCTCGATAGGCCTTTGATGCTTACATTTCCCGCGCCCCAATTATAATCTGCACCTTGAGTAACTGTAATAGTGTTACTGCTAGCGCTCCAATTAGCGCTGCTTACTGTGATATCAGCGTCAAATCCAGAAGTGGATTGGATAATTAAACTGCCATTACCACCGGCCAAATTAGGAATCTCATTATTACCACTGGTAGAAAGTTCCATCACTGCACCGATATTGGAAGCACCATTACTGATTTGAATTCCGTTTTGAGAACCAGAGTTAGACAAATCATAATCATTGGATCTGGAAAGATCTAAGAAAACTGCTGTATCATGAGCGGAAAAAGCTCCCCCAACAGCTCTACGGCCTGGCAGCATTGTTGTGCTACCATCAAAATAGATATTATCCAAGTAAGGTAACGTTCTATTACCACTAGCATTAGGAGCTTCTTCAAAATTGGCTACTGGCCGAACTTTAATTTCGGTTACCGATGTCAAATTACCACTGGTTTCAATTACACCTTCAAAACGCTTACTATTACTGTCGTCCATTATAGTAACGGTATTATATTGCTTATAACCGGCAAAATCACCCGCACTTCCTGTTAGTGTGAACAGCATATTACTCCGAGTTCCACTGGTTGGTGCTGCATAGGTAATTGTACCTGAAGAACTATTAGATGCTGGAGTCGCCGTTAAATCCATGGCAATTGTTGAAGACGAAAGATCAAAGTCCCTATTCGAAGCCGGCATTCGCAACATACCATCATCCATGTGGGCTTTACTAGATTCACCCACGGCGTTAGTACTGAAAGTTACATCTGGAGTACCAGCAGTGGTTGTACTACTGTCGTAGACTTGGTTAACTGCATAGATGTTACTGCTGGAGTCGATAGCAGCATCATCTTTATTTAAGGCCTCGATACGTATTTTGGTATTATTCAGAACATTCGAACCCGCACTGTCAAGATTAGCAGCATTAAACGATAATTGTATGGTACCACCATTAGCAAAGCTAATATTGGCATTTTGTGTACCACTGCTCGAATAAGTAAAAGCACCATTGCTACTCGCACTATCCCGATCGCGAGTCAGATTAATCGTACCGCCCCCCCCACCTGACTCTGAATGCGTCACAGTATATGTACCGACTAGAGCGCTATTATCAGTAACAGTTATACTAAGTGCAACGTTACTCGGTACCGCATTATAAGCTGAAGAGTACTGCTTTATAGCATATTTGTTTTCATGATCAACATTAAGAGTATAGTTCGTTGTGGTACGTAAATTTTGTTCGTCTGGTATAAGTGCATCCTTAACGGCTATACTTTTGATAGTACTTTGCAAGGTAACTTCGTTGACACTAGTTGTTTCTCCTGTAGTTCTATCTGCGAGAGTATTAGTAGTACTATTGTAAAGAGACAACTGGTTTCCATCCGCAATGAAAGCATAATCCTGTTGGTTTTCAGATCTTTGGGCACCACCGGCAATATGTTTGGGCCGATGGAAGAAGATTTGGTCCGTAGTGCTATCAACGTCAACATTAGTAAAGGTAACTTGATTGACTTGGTTAGATTCCAAACGTATCAGTGGGCTACCAGTAGTATTACTAACCATATCGATTTTATCTTCTAGCATGTTGTAGCTAGCTGTTACTCCAGCATCTGAACTATTAATTCGGTCAAGAACATCTTGTAACGAATCAGTGCCCTCATAATTAATAGTAACTGAGTTAATATTGAAACTACCCGAACTAGGTAGGGCTCCATTCCTGAATCTACCTTCGGATAACTTTGCATACATATCAACCCCGCCCAAACGACCTGAACTATCAATTACACTTCTTGGAGTAGAGACAACATTGTTAGACGAATCCTGAACTTGTAAATCACTGTTCTTAACCCGCAACTCTGAATACACATCTAAACTGCCACTCTGCAATTCAATACGGGTGCCATTTGTTCGTTTCAGGTATAGTTTCCCGTCACTAGTCGCAGAAGAGCTATCCGGGTCTTTATTATAGGCAGTAATACTGGTTTGAGTGGTTACCTCATTAATAGCGGTAACAATATCGTCAACATCAATTCCAGTGGTATTCAAATCTAAAATCGTAACCTGTTGGTTGTTTAGATAAAAGGTGTCCCCATTTTGAATAGAAGAGGTGAGAGGGTCAGTAAAACTAACTAACTTGGCTTGGGTACCTGCAATTTCACTTCTTTGTGTTGTTTCCGACAACTTCAGAGCCATTAAGATATTACTGGTATCTTCTGTTGCTCCAAGCGATATTCGGCTAGCTGTTGACATCTCACTTTGCAGACGAAATTGATCCGTAGTGGCGTTATATTCGGCTTGCATGTTAGCAAAATCAGTTGAATTGATCTTCGCTACTAAATCATTTATGGTTGTACTGAGAGTGACATCTAAAGTGGTGCCGTTGATTGATGCTTGACCCAATGTAGGGTTAGTGGTTAGGCCTGCAAAATTACCTTTTGTGTAAGTACCAGTGGGAATACCAAGATGCTTGAGTAATTTAGTACTTATATCGGGATCATCGCCAGGCGAAGTCGCAAGGTCATCGCTAATCGCCATGGTATTAGCAGTAGTTGTAATTTGGAGTTGGCCATCCACTAGAGAAGCAGTTACATTTGCCACCGCAGAAATATTGGTTATTAGAGTACTTAACTGGGTAGTGGTAGGAGTACCTACAGCAACTGAGTTTCCATCTATGTTAAACGTACCGGCCTCGATTTCCGAAGATATATCGCTCAATAGCATTGAAGTACTAAGATTATCTAGCGAGCTACGAACCTGCGCGGTGGGATTATATAGACTACTATCATTACCAGTGAAGCCAAGCTTATGGCTCTCGGCCACAATTAGTAGATCATTAAGTCCAACTACACTGAAGAAATCACTGGTATCTGAACTTCCTCCTAGTGTTAGTTTGGATTCTTCTTGTTCAAGAAAGATTTGTTTTTTGCTCTTCTTTTTATCCAAAGTCCCAATTGTTTCAGATGTCCTTCCTATATCATAACCAAAAGCCAAACCAATCGAAGCCGCATTTGAATGGGTAGTTGCCGTCGAATTATTATATCCCCTCGTAACAGTAACTGTACTACCCGAAATATCTGTAATTAACATCTGCTCAGTGCCAATTGATATCACGTCGTGGACTTTAACATAACTGGACGCACTATTAATGGTGATCGAGGTGGCAGTAGCTGTTACGTTGCCCCCTAATTCAGTCAAATCCAAGCTAGTGTTTTCAGTTGGAGGGAATAATTCAGTTCCACTAGCATCAGTCACTCTGACGAGAGTAGCATTAGTTAAGTCTTTATCTGTCTTAACTTTAAAACTGGTGGCAAGACTACCACTAACACTGCTACCGGTAACAGCTTGGACTTCTAGTTCAAGCTGTTCAGCTCCCAAGGCACCGCCAGTAAAGGTAACTTTTTGACCAGCTTCAGGTGTAGTTCCAGAGGCGATTTTTACAGACGTGGCACTAGCAAAGGTTACTGTGTCATCGCTATTTGTGGTCTGTGTGAAACCGCTAACATCAATGGTATCAGATAAGAAAGCATCTATCGAATTACCATCAGTAGCTGTTAACTGGAAGTAACCTTTTGCGCTTGTACTACTGCTATCATTCAAAGCCGCTCCCGAGTTTTTGAGTCGAGTGAGAGAAGCTTTTACGTTGGTAGATTCAGAATACTGATTGATAGCATCAATCAAACTACCTACTGATGTATAACCGTTATTGGAACTAGCGGACATAACAAAAGCCCGGCCATTAATCCACAAAGCATGATCATCCGTAAGTGTTTGGGAAAGATAGATTTCGTTACTTCCCTTAACCACATCCTGAACACCGATACTTGCCGTTGACGTAGCATTGACATTGTCAAAGATCTCCTGTAAAGCAACACCAGATTCCACAAAACCAAACACTGAAGCAAAGTTGCTGGTTCCATCTGAAACTGACAATCCCGTCTTTGTGCCATCCGAATTAGTAATACGTATGTCCCCACTGGGCTGCAGAGAGGCTGTAACACCAAAATTTGCTTGATTGATCTTTTTCAATACATCCAAAACTGTTTCAGTTGTGGAAATGTTACTGACTGATACTCCTGAAGAATGTGTGGTAGCAATCGTCGAGTTGGCTCCACGACTAACAGTTAGCGTTGTACCACTAATCGCTGAAATCGTCATTTGTTCATTACTAATGACAATAGTATCACCGGCTGAAAGTCCGGAAGAATTAGCAACAGAGATGGAGGTCGCAGTAGTGCTACTTATAGCATTGGACAACGTAGTTGCTACCGCGTTAGAGGAAGTGATCTCAAATATTTGCGAAGAGCTAGTCGCAGTGTCACTAATACTGAAAGTCCCTGCATTAACGCCAAATTCTGCGACCGATTTTCCGCTAGAGATACCTTGGCTAAAATTTAGCTGACTGGCAAAATTGCTTGTACCATCTTGAATAGAAATGGGAACACCAGCATCAGCTTTGATTTGCAATCTACCACCATCAGTCAGAGAACCAGTAATACCGGAAATGGCACTGATATTACTCAAAATACTACTGATCGTATTGCTGGTTCCCGATATCGTAATCGTATTTCCATTTACAGTGAAAGTACCGGTAGTAATGGAAGAACCAACTTGGGCCACGGTCTGAGTTGAAGCTATATTGGTGGTATTTGATTGTTTAACAGCTAAACTACTATCCAAAACTTTCGGTACATAGTAAGTACTGTTATTCACAGTGAAAGAACCTGGTGTAAGTAGTTTGGCTGTAAATTGATTAGCAGAGGATCCAGCGCCAGAATTGGCGGTAACAGTAGAACCTTCCAAATTATAACTAGCTACATCCCCAGAAACAGCGAAGACACCTGTTTCTAAGTTGATAATTCCTTGAACTGTACCAGTTTTGGCTGAAGTACCCAAGCCCCCACCGGAGAAAGTTAGAACATCACCAACCGTCACATTTCCGACATTTTTAGTCGAAATCCGAACAATATCACCATATACGCTATCACTATTACCATGTGAGTCAACCGCTGTCGTGCCATTAATACCACGAGTTACTGTCAGTGTATTAGTACTAATGGCCGTTATTTTCATTTGCTCATTATTAATTGCAATGGTATCACCAACAGAAAATAGGCTACCATCTACCACATCGAAAGAAGTTGTAGTAGCACTACCATTGAGCCCAGAGCTAACCGTACTAGTGCCGGAATTCTGGGCTTCAACTACTCTAATTTCACCTAATTGGTGTGTCCGGTTACTTGCATCCAAATTTAGTTGTTTGGAATTTGTGTCATAGGCATCGCCAGTACCAAATATGGTTTGTTTTGAGGTTGATAATCCAAGGGTAGAAGTTGTATTAGTGTCCGTATCAACAAATGAAATTTTATTGGCAACTAAAGGCTTAGTTTTATCATTCAACACAGCCACACCACTAGTGTCACTATCAAGTTTGCTAACTCTCTTGGTGACAGACATTCGTGCGTCGCCTCCAGCACCTCGATAAGTAGTCTTATAACTAAGATCTTGATATGTGTCGTCAGTTGGTGTGAAGGTTAAACCGGTGGCAATATTGTCTAATGTAGTAGATGTAGTTAAAGTAAGAGTATTGTTACTGGAATAACTATCTAAATGAATGGAGCCTTGGGTACTAGAATTCTCTAAGGTCAATTTAGCTAAACGATTCAACTCTACTGGCTTACTAATATTAAGAGTGCTGGTATTTCGAGAAGCCGTGGCTAACTGAGAAACTTCAATTTGATGTGTCTGTCGAGGAGCTGAGGTTGATGCAGTTGCTTCTAAGACTGATATATCAGAAGAAGTAGCAATTTTTTGTAATGTTGAGGTTCGGTCTGCAAGACTAGCTGCACGACTCTGGAGAATAAGAAGATTGGAATTGATTGTTTTGAGCTGTTCTTGCTGAGCACCAAGAATCTTTTCTCGCTCTTCTAATCGCTGGCGAGGTTTACTCTCCGCCTTTATTAGATCGTCGATAATGCTATTAACATCAAACCCTGAAATTAGGCCTGTTGCTTGGAGGGACATTCACAATCTCCTTACTAATATTAAATCAATCTGCCTGCCAAGTTACAATGTCGACCAGACAAGCAATATCTTGACCCTCGATTTCAATTATCGTCGTCTGGATCCCAGAATTTCCACCAATTTTTACGATTAATAATCGTCCCTTGTTCGTTTAGCTTTCGAGTTAATTGAACAATAATCGTTTCGGAACGTATACGAGACTCTTCAGCTTCCTTGATTCGTAAATGAGCAGCTCTAAGCTGTTCCTGTAAACGATAAATCTCGGATTTTAGAGCAGGGGTTTGGTTGGCATCATCATCACTTGTTTGCAAACTATCTGAACCAACTTGATGACTGAAAACATAATGGCTAATCTGACTTTCAATTTCGGGCGAAATATCAATGAAGTTGAAGGCAACCATGTATTTGTTCGAAGCTCCACCAAAATCAATTGGTTGCTTCCGAACTACTTGTGCATTCAACGTAAAAACAAGTGCTTCTCCAAATTGGAGCTCGAACCTAATACCAACTACTTGTCCCCGATTCAGTTCTTTTATGTCAGGTAAGCCAAGAATTACTAACAAACCACTGACACTTAAATTGCTAGCAAGGGCTTCATAAAATGGTGTTTGTGAATCAGGCTGATCTGATTCAATCTTAATTGTAGCAGGAAAATTAACTTCAACTCTGGGAAAACGTCGTTCTTGAAGCGGGCTTGGTCGGCGCAAAATCAAGGTGCAAAATTTGGTCTCGCCAACAACACTTTCTTCAAATCCGATCACTGTGGATTCGTATCTTTTGGTTGTTTCCTGGACAGATTCCTCCTCAATTATCACTACTTGATCAACTAAATCCGAAGGATCTGAAATAGAATTCACTAGCGTGACTTTAACATACTCTAACGTAAGAGCATTTAACTCACCAGAATAGACCTCTATTTCGTCTCGGTCTGCTGAAAATCTAAGATGAACCTTTCGACTGATCTGATTTGTCATTGGTCAATTTTAAAATTCCTCATCCGTAGGAGTAGTTCAGCTTCACCTTGCGTGATGTTCACAAGGTGAGAAATTTCAGTAACGTCTTTACCTTGATCAGCTAGTTCATAAATTTTCTCCTTGGCACTTGACAACTTATCTGTATTACGAGTGGATTCTACTTCCACTTGATCTGTTTTTACCAAGGGGGCCTTTTCTTGATCTTCTAACGTAGCCATCGGTTTTTCATCTATACCCTCTTCCTGAGTCACTGTTTCTGATTTGAGAGTACTATTTTTAGACTCAATTATTTCTAATTTCGGCTGTTTAAATAGACGGGATGGAAGTTCGGGTTGACTTGATTCTGCTTTCCGGTTCCCATCTGGAAGGAATTGTTTCAGCATTGCGAGACGCGAAGCAGATCCACTCAGCGAAGTGGCAGATTCACCGGCTTGGTTACGCTCTCCGTTGGAGGTCAGGCCAGTAGATTCTTGAGACTCTCCAGTTATTAGTACGTCTCGCAATCCCTCATCGGAAACCTGTACTTTCGACTCCATTATTCTCAAATTTTTCAATTCAGCTTGAGCTAAACTTGCCGTGGACTGTAATCTTTCTGATTCTTCCTGCAATTTCTGTAATCTTCCTTGAATTTCTTCGGTTTGTTGTCGGTCCCGTTGTGCGCTTAATCGAGCATCCTCAATCTCTGCTTGGATTTGAGCTTCCAACGCAACTCCTGCATACAAAGCTTGCTTAACTTTGTCGATTTCGGATTTTTCTGCGTCTCGTAAAGCTTTAGCCGTACTTAACTTATGCCTAGCATCCTGAAGCATAAGTCTAGTTTGCTCAACCTCTTTCCGAAATTCAGCAATCACTGGTCGTAGGGAACCCGTCTCTTGTTCCGCTTTAGCTTGCTGCGTTTTGGTAACTTCAAGCTCAGCCTGTACTCGGGCCTCTTCGACTCGTAGAATATCAATCGCATTTCGAGCCTCTTCAGTTTCTCGCTTGGCCTGTTGTAGTTGAAGATTCAACTGTTCAATTCGAGAACGAGTTTCATCTAAATCTCTCTGTCTTTCCTTAGCAATATCCAACTCCGCTTCTAACTCAGAAATTATATTCTGTAAATGAGTATCCGACAGGGCAGGTGCTTTATTTTCTAAAGAGGTGTTTGGCATAACTGAGATTGGTTATCGGCGAACGTTGATAATATAATTAGCTTCTAAATCGGTTACCTGACGATGTTTAACAGATCGCCTTCCCTTTTTCTGTCTAGATTCATAGTATCTAGGGTTACGCTGCTGCTTATCCTGTTCTTGTAACTCGTCGTTTCCCGTACGAGGTGTATCTTGTACTTCAGCATTTCGATAATCGCTTAATCGAAGCATATTCTGCTCCAAGCCCGTCTGAGGTACGTCCATCGGCTGAGACTGAGCTGCTTGGGCCTGAATTTGACTGTTTTGTGGGTTTTGTATCTGTGTGACCGAGGCATGAACAGGTGGAATATTCAACGACATTTCATTACTCCTGACGCGAATCTAATTTAATCATCTCTAAAAAGTAGCAATCTACTCAAGTAGAAGTTTTAAGCGCCCACGGATACGAGACATAGACTGACTGTGTATTTGAGATGCTCGTGACTCAGAAACTTCCATAATTTTACCAATTTCTTTTAAGGTCAATTCTTTTTGATAATAAAGTTCGACAACGAGTTTTTCCTTATCTGGTAATTCATCAATCAATTCAGCGACCAAGCGATCAATTTCTTCTGCTTCTACCGAAGAAGCAACGTCCGAGTTTGGATCTGATAAAATATCAACTAAGTAGACATTATTATCTTCTCCATCTTCTTGAATAATTTCGTACAGTGAGGTGATTGTTGATTGCCTGAGGTTCGCTAAAATCGAGTTTAACTCGTCTATATCGATACCTAAAGCATCCGAAATCTCCTCAGTTGTAGGTTGACGACCAAATTCAGCTTCCAATCTGGATTTTGCTAGTTCAATTTCACCAAACTTTTTATATAGCGGTCGAGGTATCCATCCGACACGTTTCGACTCATCAAGAATTTCGCCCCTTATTCTACAAACACCATAAGTCTGAAATTTGTTACCCATGTCAGGGTTAAACCGATCGACAGCATTAATTAGTCCTGTAACCCCACAGTTGAATAGATCATCATAGTCGACAGTCGAAGGAGGTTTCAACCCTAGGCGGTCAATTACATATTTGACCAGCCCTACATACTGTAAGATGAGTTCTTCTCTCGCAACCAAGTCGCCTTTAGTTTTAAAGCGATGCCAGAGCTCCGCTTCATTTTTTTCAGACATAAAGTGTCCCAGGACTTCTTATTCTTTCGTCGATCTATTATCTTTTCTGAGAGATTTTAATGCCAACAGACCATCAATTAGTAGACCAAGTAAAAGAATCAACAGGAATGTGTAAATCGCCCACTGAAAAGGTAGATACAAATCCCCAGAATTCGGTGGTTCCATCCTGAGTCTTCCCACAAAAACAACTAGAAAGACAACCAGACTGAGTACAGCTGTGATTTGCCTAATGTTCATTGATAAATCTTAAATTTTGGTTTCTTAATCATTTTGCAAGGCTTGGTTCCGGATCTGCAGCTTGAGGACATAGCGTAATAAGTAATCCCCGATATCCTCGTCATCCTCCGACCAAGTATCGAAACCAATTCCAAGAATACACTGAACCCCAGCACCACCACGTGTATCTAGAACATATCGTCTGATAATAGTTGCAGGGAATGCAGGTAATAAATGACCTTCAACTATTTGTTCTCCGCTGTCCCCGAGGATGTCTGGAACATCAAGAATGACCGCAAGTTCTTCACCAACCGCAAACAGGCTGCGTTCCTCAAGTTCAACCATGACACGCATCCCAGAGCCGCTGAGATCTTCTGTTTTACAATCATAGAAAGGACCATCCTCTGCTTGATCCCGAAATGCTAGTTGAACTGGAAAATTACAACGCTCACGTACAAACTCACGCGAACGAATTGCCCACTCACTTTCGAATCCAACTTGTTCGGTTATAACTACCCATTGTTCCTGATCAGAATCGAAAGATTGTTCAACCGCAGTAACTTCAGTCTCTATATCCTTGCCACCTAAAATTTCTTGAAAGATCTGAATTTTACTTCCTGATCGAACAGGACGAGGTCTGGATCCAGACATAGGAGATATAAGTACGATTTTTCCATCTTCTTGGATTTCAATTATTTCAGAATCGACAGTTTCATACTTTAGACCCACACGCAACCTGAGAGTTACTTTACGGGATATAGGTTCCAGCTCAAATTCTTCTTGCGGTTCAAGGTCTTCCATTTCTTCGGTCATAATGATTCTCCTTAATTCGGATTTGCTTTTGTAGGAGTTGGAATTTTATCATTTTTTCGAACTTACAACAAAATTTTGTACCAACATAGTTCCAAGTTTAACAAGTGTAATTTTATTCTCGTCGTGTTCGTTGATCAACGTCTGTACCATTTCTTGTATCGATTCAGCTACTAAACTATCAGATAACAACTCATTAATAGGACGACTTTGACGAGTAATTCGAATAATGTCAGGGTCCGACAGGATATTACCCAGAATTTGTAGGTCGTGGTTGAGAAATTTTTTAACCACGGATTGCACACTCTGAGCCACGTTATCCGACACGGTCTCACTCTGCGCCATATTAACAATCAACTTAACTTGTGCATCAGACTCATTCTTGAGTATGTCTTTGATCAATCCATAGCAACGGGTCCGACTATCTTTACTAGGCGATGTTATTGTGATCAATTCTGACGGTATAGCTGATGGCACGGCCGTCTCACCTTCGACCATCTGACCAAAATCGAGGAGAATAAGTTGATAGTCCTGTGTGATTTCTTTCAGCGCAACTTCCAATTTATGGATTTGGTCGACGGCTTCTGGTTCCAAAAAGTCTGCACCATTACTTGGCTGAAAAACATCTAAGTTATCGTATCGAGTCGCAATTAACTGCGCCCCAAAGGGCAAGGTGGTTATCGTTTGCGCCGAATCCAACTGACCTCCTAAGATACTTAACAATGACAATCGGTTGTCATAGCTATGCGACTGCCTCTGACTAAGCAATAGAGTCTTCCAGTTTGTTTGATTAGAAAACTCAGCAGCTATACCTGCCAGGATAGTTCCATAACCTAGCCCAACTTGACTAGAGATAAAGCCAACTACTCGACAAGGAGAGGCTAGTTTTCTTAAACTTGCAGCTTGGTCCGCCATACCATACAAACCACTATCAGGAGAACCCTTCAGTACCAAACGATTCTAACATATTGCTCATAAAATGGCAAAGACACCTATGTAACCAACATAATTTTAATTATTTGGGTTTAGCTCTTTAATAACCATCTTTAACTCTCTATCAGGAAGCAAAAAACTTGCAACTTTATTAATATCCGCAACCTCAAGGTCATCGGGAACTGTCTGGCCAACACCAAGATAACTCAAGGGGAATCGGGTATAGTACGCCCCGTTAACAAGAGTATCTAGCGAAGTCGTTTCATCAAGCTTTGTGAAAATTAATCTGTTGACATCTAAAGTTCTATACCGATCGACTATTCGAATATAATCATCAAATTTGACCGAAGCTGTTGTGGTTAAATGAACCTCTGTTGGTTGGATAGCCTGCATATATCCATGAAGTTCTGCCATATGAATTTCGTGATTAGGACTTCTACCCACCGAATCAACAATAATGATATCTTTATTACTATAACCGTCGATAGCAGTTCTCGCGCCTTGAGGGCTTAAGGCTAATTCCACCGGTAATCCAATAATTTCCGCGTATGTTTTGAGTTGATCGTAAGCAGCAATTCGATATGCATCAATACTGATTAATCCTACTGATTTATGATTCATAATGGAGGAAATTGCGGCTAATTTCGCAACGGTAGTTGTCTTTCCTACACCAGTAGGACCCACTAAGGCAATAACTTGTTGCTCTTTTTGGCTAAAATCTAAACCATTGGAGAACTGTATTACTTGACTCAGTCGTTGTTTGAATTCTGACCGTACATCTTCTTCTCTCAACTCTTTTTGTTGCGATAAAAATTGGGAAAAAATATCATCTAGGATATAAACCAATCTCTGAGCTAGTTCCTTATTGACGCCGATTTCAACTTGTCTCTGAAACATACCGTCTAGTGCATTACGAATATTCTGTAGTGAGACAGCTTCTACATTACGGTTACTATCTTCTTCTGAAATTGGTTCAGTTATTTGGTTTTCTACTGAAGAGTCAACTATTTTAGAACTGGCTAGACCAGCTACAACTTCGATCAAGCGTTGCCCCGGAACTAATCCGAACCATTTCGTTCCTTTCGTGATATACCTCGTGTTTAAAATCAAAGCGCTAGGGCCAAGTTCTTCCTTGATCTGTTGTAGAGCATCCTGCATCGTCTTAGCTTCATAAGTTTTTATTCGCATAAGGCAAGTTTACACAGATGCAGACGCATCATCAGTATCTGAAAGTTCTACTATACCAATGGTTTCCCAATTAACGTTGGTTGTCATTTCTTCATAAGCAACGACAGGCAAACTGGGTAAAGAAGCTGCAATCCAATTACGCACTTGGTAACGGATGACTGCCGGACACACCAAAACTACTGGTCGAATTCCACGATTAGAAGCACCCTGAATATGTTGGGATAAACTCTCTAACATTTGTCGAATAATTGAAGGATTGACGCCTTCACCAGTCTGGATAGATTGATTCAAAGTTTGTTGGAGCGACGGGGACAACATAACGACTGCAAGGCTTCCACTTTCGGTTACGTAACTGTTGATAATTTCGCGACGCAAGGTTTGCCTGACTGCGATCGTCAAATCAGTAGCATCCTTGGTATTACGACCATGGTCAGCCAGGGTTTCCAAAATCAACTGCAGATTACGAATAGGAACTTGTTCCTCTAACAATAACTTGAGAACCTTCTGAACATCAACGATAGTAAGTGCTTGTTCTGTAATGACCGATTCAACCAGTATGGGGTTCAAATCTCTTTGAGCATCAATCAAATCTTGTGTTACTTGTAAGGACAAAAGTTCGGCACCGTGTCGTTTAATAACATCTTCTAAATGAGTGATTAGAACGTCATCAGGACTAACAATTGTCGTATAACCTGCATCTCTTGCCTGCTGTTGAGTCGATTCGAGTATCCAAAGGGCAGGGTGCCCGTAAATAGGTTCAACAGTATCAATTCCATCTACTGTTTGTTGTGTGATACCGCTTGGGCTAAGGGCCATCATATGTCCAGGCATCAATTCACCTTCAGCAATTGAAACTCCCCAAAGCTCAATACTGTATTTATTGGAACCCAACAGAAGATCATCCCGAACCCTAATCAAAGGTACAGGGAAACCAAGATCATTAACTAAACGACTTCTTAGTTTCGGAATTCTATCGAGTAAGTCACCACCTTGAGCTTCATCAACGAAAGGAACAAGACCATAACCAACTTTCACTAGAACAGCATCAATGTCTGGTGTTTGAAGTGTATCATCAGCATCTTCTGCGGGAGCCATTATTTCACTTGTTTCCATTTCAAGTTGCATAGCCTCTTGACGTTGGCCTAAATAAATGGCAAGAACAACAAGTATTATTGCAAAAGTTATGAATGGAAGGAAAGGTAAGCCTGTGAAAGCTAACAAGAATAAAGCAATAGCTCCTACAACCAAAGCTCGTGGATGGGCCAAGAGTTGGCGTGCTACATCTTGACCAAGGTCTTCTTCTGAAGCTGATCGTGTAATTACCAAGCCCGTCGCAGTTGAAATAATCAATGCGGGAATCTGAGAAACCAATCCGTCACCTATAGTCAGCAACGTGTAAGTCTGAGCCGCCTGACCAAAGGTCAGCCCCTCCTGCAAAATACCAATAACAATACCACCGACAATATTGACGATCACAATGATAATAGCGGCAATAGCATCACCTTTTACAAATTTACTGGCACCGTCCATAGAACCGTAAAAGTCTTGCTCTCGTCCAATATCTTCCCTTCTTTGTCGTGCCTGATTTTCGTCAATAAGCCCAGCATTCAGGTCAGCGTCTATCGACATTTGCTTCCCAGGCATTGCATCTAAAGTAAAACGAGCACGTACCTCTGCTACTCGCTGTGCACCGTTTGTGATGACAATATATTGGATAGCAATCAAGATGACAAATACAATGAATCCAACTACAGGGTTCTGACCCGCAACCAAATCGCCAAAAACTCGGATTACATCACCTGCGGCACCTAAATAGGGATTACCCTCTTCATCAACTGCATTAAGTAGAATCAACTTAGTTGACGCCAAGTTCAACGCTAATCGATAAAGGGTCGTAACTAAAAGCAAAGACGGAAAAACTGCCAGCTCGAGAGGAGACGCCACGTACACGGCTAACATCAAAATTAGAATTGCAAAAGTAATATTGAACGTTAGCAGAAAATCCAAAAACCAAGATGGCATTGGTAGTATCATCACCAACAGAATTGAGATGATACTAATAGCGATAAAAATACTACCGCTGTATTGGTTCAGGGCTGATTGTGTGTTTGCTCGAGTAGCTTCCATAATTATTCTTTGTACTTATTTTTCAGGCAGCAGATAAATCGCTAAATCGTTGTGTCAACTCATCTACGTAAGCGAGAACTTCAGCCACTGCTTGGTAGAATTCCATCGGGATGACTTCACCAACTTCGGCATTTTTGTATAAAGCTCTTGCCAGTGCAGGGTTTTCAATCGTTGGAATGCCATTTTTCATCGCAATTTCCCGAATCTTAAGAGCTACCTGACGTTCTCCTTTTGCAACCACGTAAGGAGCTTCCATCGTTTCATACTCATATTTGATAGCAATAGCAATATGAGTAGGATTTGTAATGACTGCGTCAGCCTCAGGAACTTCTTTCATCATTCGAGCCATCGACAATTCTCGCTGAACCGAACGGATTCGACGACGAATTTCAGGATCACCTTCCGTTCTTTTCATTTCTTCTCTCATTTCTTCTTTTGTCATTCGAATGTCTTGTTCATGTTGCCATTTTTGATAGAGATAGTCAAGTATAGCCAAAACTAACAAAATTAAAGCAACTTTTAGCATTATCTCGAAGGCTATACCACCAGCAGTCGCAACAACTAAGCTTACGGATTTAGTATGTGACATACCTGCTTTACCAAGAGCTAATAGCGTTGGGTAATTATCACTTAAAACCGAAGCTACAACATAGGTGATTATTGACAATTTGAATATTGACTTGGCCAACTCAACTAAGCCTCTTATCGAAACTATGCGCTTAAGCCCATTGATAGGGTTTAATTTGTCAAGTTTTGGAATAAGGGATTCAGCTGAAAACATTACACCAATCTGCAATATATTCCCAAGTACACCAAAAATCATACCTAACAACAATATCGGAGTAATAATACTACCTAAAATTCTCATTACGGAAAGGAAAGATATGATCGGGTTCTGATTAACAAGAGGAATTGCCTTAAAGGCAACCACATAAACAGATGCCATTTGGTCCCATACGGTGTATTTTGTTAAATAAAAGAACATCAACACACCGACCAAGTTGAAAACAGCACTTAGGTCTTGGCTTTTCGCGACTTGACCTCTCTTTCGAGATTCATTTCGTTTATGAGGAGTTGCAGGGTATATCTTTTCTGGATCAGCCATATATTCTTTATCTATTGATTATCTGATTGAAGTAAAAAGCCAATTTGCTCAAACAGTTGATCAAATAATTCTTCAGTCAGTGGCCGAAACCAAGTCAGAGAAGCGTATACAGTAATCAGTCCTACACTAATTGTCAAAGTAAATCCAACCAAAAACACGTTCATTTGAGGTACGGTTTTTGCAACCATACCCAACCCTATATGTGTCAACAGAACTGCGGCCATGACTGGAGCTGCAATTTTGATCGCAATTAGCCACATATCAACTGATAAGCGAAGAATTCCACGACCGAAATTAGGAAGTGTCAACTCAGATATGGGTAACATTTCGTAACTCCATAGCAATGCATGAATAACTTTATACGGGCCATCCAAAGATAAAAAAATCATCACAGCGATCAAAAATTTGATTTGGCCGATGATCGGAGTATGTACTTTTGAGAGAGGGTCAATTACATTCATTACCCCCAATCCCATTTGAGTATCCACAGCTTGTCCCGCAATAAAAAAACTATTCATCAACAACGACGTTACAAAACCAATTATCAATCCGATGAATATTTCCCGAACTACATGCAGTGAGTAACCCAACAGGGAGTCAACCGCAGTCAATGCAGGTTGCTGAATCACCGGTAATAACGCTAATACCAACAGCACAGTCGCTCCTGCTTTCAATAGCGGTGGGATGCTGGCGCTACCGAACACAGGAGCCGAAAAAACAATTGCCCCTGTTCTGACTAGTAATAACAAGACAATCGTTATCTGAGATTCAAAAACTTGCAGGATATCCAATTTCTGCTATCCTGCAATTGTCGCTACACGCTCAAATATTGTAGCAGTGTAGGAGATCATATTGACAGCGATCCATTTTCCCAAGAAGAGTAACAGAAGTACCATTACAACTAATTTCGGTACAAAAGTTAATGTCATTTCTTGAATTTGTGTCGTCGCTTGGAAAATTCCAATGATTAATCCAATAATTAACCCAACTATCAAAATAGGCGAGGCTACCTGAATTGCGACATACAGGGCCTCACGTCCAATACCAACAATCTCTTCTGGAGTCATAGGAGCCATGACATTATCCTTACATGGAGAAACTTCGCAACAAAGAAGTTACAATCATATTCCATCCATCGACTGCTACAAAAAGCAGGATTTTGAAGGGCAAAGAAATCAAGACTGGAGGCAATAATAGCATACCCATTGACATGAGCACACTCGCAATAACTAAATCGACAACTAAAAACGGTAGATAAATCAAAAATGCCATTTGAAATGCCGTACTAAGTTCACTGATTACAAAAGCTGGGATCAATGTCAACGTACCAACGTCATTCGCAGTTGCTGCCGCTTGACCTCCAGTTGCAATATGATGGAACAAAGCCAAGTCTTTTTTGCGTGTGTGACGAAGCATGAAAGATCGCATTGAAGAAACTACAATCGGAAATGCCTCCTGTGCACTAATAGTTTCATCCATGTATGGACGAAGGGCTTCCTGATAGATTTGCGTGCCAACAGGTCTCATCAAGAACACCGTCATAAACAAAGCCAGCCCAACGATGATTTGATTGGCCGGGATTTGCTGAAGACCTATCGCTTGTCTCAAAAAACCCAGAACAATGACCATTCGAGTGAAAGAAGTTGTTAATAAAACGATGGCAGGAGTGAGAGTCAGAACAGTGAGAAAAAATAAGATTTCTAAAGAGGATGCAACTCCTCCTCTATCTTCTAGTCCATCTTGGCTTAGAAACGGGATACGAGGGATCTCAATTAATGAAGACTGCGCTACAGATTCATTACCTATGCACGTGAACAGCATAAAAGCAATGATAAATCCTGCCAAATAATGTTTTTGTATTGACAAACTCATGCTCGTTTTGTCTGTTTCAGGCGGTCTGTAGCCTGCTTAAAGTAAGAGATAAAATCAGGCGTTTGTGGCTCATAGATGGTTGCTTCCTGTCCCAATCTATCCACTACTTCAGGATCTGTAATCTCTGATAGTGTCGTTGCAGAATCATCAGTGACAGCCATCACTAGAACCCGATCTGCAACCTCAACTAAGTACAACATTAACTTCGGGCTTAGGGTCAAATGACCAATCAAGCGAAAACTCCCCTGTGGCCCCAGGGGTTGGCGTACACGCATTAGTCCTTTTTTAAGGAAGAAAGCCAATACGTAGATGACAACAATGACCAAAAGCAAAGCCAAAACCCAACTGATGAGGGATGAAAGTGGGTTGCTGGATGGAGGAACTGGAAGACTCGGTTCTTCCTGAGGTGCTATGAAAGGAGCCGAACCTCCTGAATCCTGAGAAACAACCAGTGCAGAGAACATAAAGAGAGCCAGAATACAACAACTGATTTGTAACCTGCTAACTGGCATTATATTCTCTGACTAATTAAACCAACTAAATCGGCCTAATTGCCTTAATAACTTATACGTCTTTTAGAGCATTTCACTGAGTCGATTCATTTTTTCGTCCTCAGAGATAATATGTGTAATACGAATACCATAAGTTTCTTCTTCGATAGCAATAACCTCACCTTTGGCAAAAAATTGGCCGTTGACCAGCAAATCAACAGGCTCCCCAATAATAGATTCTAGCTCTATTAGAGAACCTGCACCAAGATCTAAAATATCTTTTATTGATCTTTCTGCTCTCCCTAGTTCAACAGTTACTTCTACTGGAACTCGAGTAAGGTGAGCTAGATTAGTCGCTTGTACTGAATTAGTTTCGGTTACGTTGGATTCATTCATGGGTTCAGCTCCTTGCTAATGTGGAAGTCTTCTCAACTGTTCGTCTATACGCTGTTCTTCTGTTAGGATGGAAATCACCCTTACAGCATAATTTTCACCCGCATCGGTAGAAACTACCTCACCCTTTGCAAACACCCGCCCATTAATCAATAAATCCACGGGTTCCCCAATCTGCCTCTCTAAACGCAATACGTATTGTTTTAGATCATTAGGTGTTATATTGGAATCATTCAAGTCAACACCATCAGATGGACGAAGGCTAAGCATATCAGAGACTGACATTCTCGACCTTCCCAATTCAACAGTAATGTCTGTTTTCACACGCTGTAACTTCCAAATATTATCTTCTTTAGAAGTCACTTTTCGGTCTGTAAATTGAGGAAACGGTACGCGACTGTACCGCACTGCTTTCTGAGTTTCTTCTGTTTTATTTTCTTCGCTCATTACTATCCTCTAGTAAATTTTACTGCATCCTTACGTCGAATGAACTGCCAGAACTAGCCTGTTCTACTTCATCTGACGCATCCATTGATGACGCTTCATCTGTACTTGTATCCGTGGTCAATTCCAAAGGTGAGCTTTGCTCGGGATTAATGAATGCTTCTACCCTCAACGCATGCCTTCGACCTATGACTCCAGGTCTTGCCCAAAAGACTCTGTTTTTCCCAATTACTACCTCACTCGCTTCATCCAGATTGGTACGGAACGTTAGAACATCTCCGACTTCCATTTCTAACATATCATGCATACGGAGTCGATCCCGGACTAAAATTCCGTACAGTGGGACCTTGACTTTTTCCAGACTATCCCTAAGGTCCTTATTAATCGCTAGCCCCCCAGCAGAAGCGAACGAACCACTTCTCAGTTTCGCAGTAATAGGCTGCAAAAGAATATATGGATAACAAATTGAAAGTTTAGCACCTTCCAGTATAGGACCAAACTCATCACGGATCGCAACATCAAACTCAGCTACAACAACAACATCATCAGCCAGTTGGGTTAGTTGCAAGTAGTAGGGTATGGACTCTGCTGTAGTAAAAGCCGGTTCGACATCAATGACTTTACTCCATGAAGTTTGCAACGCTTCGAGTAAAGTCTTTAAAACTCTTTGTAATACTCGCTCTTCAATTTGTGTTGGTGCTCTAATTTCGTCATCTTCTATTGCATCACCTGTTCCACCAAGCATTCGATCGATAATAGGCAAAGCAAGGGCTAAGTCCATATTAATAGCTGCCGGTCCCTCCAGAGGTGGCAATACAAACCGATTCAAACTGGTTGGGTTTGGTAAGGCTGCAATAAATTCACCATAAGTTGTTTGCCTAGGCTCCTCTGCTAAACGAATATCTACTTGTCGTTTCATGGAAATTGAAAGTGCCGGCCCATAGGATTTAGCAAACTGATCATGAAGATCATTTAGAGTTCGCATTTGGTCGGTACTCAGCCTACGCTTCTCACCCCAATCGTGGGTCTTGATTATCGGCTCTTCGACAGGACTAGGACTATCTCCACTATCTTCGACTGGAGGACCATCCCCCCCGTCGCTCTCTTCATCATCACCAAATAAAGCAGTTAACTCATCGTCACTGATGTTTTCTTCGGACATCCATGCCACCTTTAGTATCTCGAATATTTGAAATCAAATCGAGACTACTGTCTAATAAAACTTTCGAACATAACCTTTTTAGGTTCGACTCCAACTTCCTCTTTAATCGCTTCCTGAATGTATTCACCCATCTTGATTGGATCTTGAACTAAGTCAGGCAAAATTTCTTGAGTCTCTTTCTTTGCTAAAAAAGTTACAACCGCATGCTTCAGACGCGGAGCTTTGGAACCATAATCATTGATTTCCTGATCACTTCCAACTTGCAAAACGATATTCATACTCAGATATCCCTTACCTGATTCTGTATCGAAATTGGTGATAATAGGGTCAGGAAAACTGTAACCGTAAAAGACTTCAGGCTCCTCGGTATCCCCGCCACCACAACCGAAAAGTAGTAATGGCCCCAAAGCCATAGTGAGAATAAATATGCAACGTAGCATTTTTGCCTCCTGAGAGAATTAACTAATTGAACTGTTTTATAATCTCTTCCAGCTTAACTTCCTTGGCTGGCCTGAACTTCTGGCGAATAATAATGTCAACCCTTCTTGGGTTATCGTTTGTTCGGACAGGTTCCTTGACACTGGAATAAGCGAGTAACTCAAAACGCGCTTGATCTATTCCCTTTTCTTGAACAAAATACTGGATCACTTGTCGTGATCGTCTTGCGGCCAAATCCCAGTTAGCTAACTTATTAGAAGGATCTCTAAGTTGCTTCGGATCAGCATGGCCTACAACAGCAATCGTTCGCCCTCTGTTTTGAACGATTAAAGGAACAACCTTATCTAACTGGCTTTTATCTCCTGAACTAAGCTGGTCCGATCCTTCTTCAAAACCAGCCATATTCTTCAGAATGATGACAGGTTTTCCCTCACCAGCTTGATAGGTTTCGGGTTCTGATTTTTCGCCTTTCTGGGATCCTTCATCAATTTCACCTTTTTCACCAACGGCGTTATCAGCTTTAGTAGGAACCGGTTGAGCTAAACTCTGAGCAGCAACAGGACTGCCCGATCCTGCAGGATCGGGTTTTGGGATATCACCCGGCTGAAACAAACGCTCACCTCCTGAGAGTACTCCCATTGTACCTTTCAAAGAGATCACGAGTTCCTTAAATTTTTGAGAATCAATAGTTGCGAAAGCAAACAACAATACAAAAAAGGCAAAAAGCAATGTTACCAAATCACCATAGGTTGCCATCCAACCTTCACACATGGTCGCTTTTTCAAGTTCTGATGCCGCTAGTGCAGCTTGCGCATCTTCAAGTTCGCCCATTTTAAACCTCCTAGAGGATTGGCTATAAATTCTTAAATCTAAATTAAATTATTTTTTTATCTCACTTGTCTAATTAACCTGCTTCAGCCTCTCGAACTTGCGGAGTAACTTCTTCCAGAAGGCCTAGGGGAACTCTTGATAACATCATATCAACCATACCATCGGGGTCTGGCGCATTCAGTAATTCAACCATTCCTGCTACGACCATGTCTTTGTAAACTAACTCCTCTTCAGTATTAACGCCTATCTTGTTAGCAATCGGCGCAGTTGCAGCATTGGCAATCAACGCCCCATACAGAGTTGTAATCAAAGCTACTGACATTTTGGGTCCGATAGAACTGGGGTCATCCAATGCTGCAAGCATGGCTACTAGACCAACTAATGTCCCAATCATACCATAAGCAGGAGCAAATGTCCCTAAGGTCACCCAAACTACCTGGTTAGAATTCGCATCAGCTTTAATCGCCTCTAAACGAGGCATCATCTGAGATGACAATGTTTCAGAATCAGCTACACCACCTAGAATGAGTTCAGTCCCAAATTGCATTAAATCATCCGATATATCGACAGCCTGAAGCCCCATTGGTCCTTCACGACGTAAGACACTCGCCATCTCTTTGAATTGTTGAATGGTTTCAGCATAAGGAAAAGAAGAAGCTCCCCATATACTACCTGCCGCAGCCATCGCATTGGAGAACTGACGCATAGTTCCACTCGCTAGTCCCATCCCAATTGGTCCTGGGATACAGATTAACAGTGAAGGGACGTCAATAAACATTCCGAAGTTCCCACCAGAAGCTAGGATCATAGTTAGCACTACGGCACCCATTGTTATTGCAAATCCTATCGGAGTATTTGGCATTTCTGTAACTTTCTCCTATCTATTCTTACTTGGCAGCCCCAAATGCGCAGCATCAGGGTCTAACTCATAAATATTAATTAATCGTTTGTAATCTATAACACCTTGTACAATTACCTCAACGCTCTCTTTGACCATCAATTTGTTTTCCGTAACCAGCGTAACAGTCGTGGTCTGATTGGCAGTACCATCCAACCACTTGATTAGTTCTGCATTCACAACAAGTGGACTTCCATCAGTTTTAGTCAAGGTGATCATTCAGCTACTGCGTGTGCACGAAAGCTGCTTAATTACTTGCCGGAAGCATGAGAGTCTGAGTCAATTCAGTTGCAGTTTTTATGTCGTCTTTGGCAATCACTGAAAGGATTCTCATCCGTGTACTATTATCCGTTTTCCTAAGCAAGCTTAACACATCTGAACGGCCTTCATCGCCACGCTTTAACATTTCGTCTAAAATATTCGCAACTTCCTTAGCACGCATGGTGCTGAAACCCTTGGCCATTTTTTTATGTTCTCTATCTTTCGCTTCTTGACTAAAAGAAACAGCAGGTAATGGAATTGGCCGATTTTCTTCTTTTTGTCTCTCTAGCTCCTTTACTTGATCTTCACGCACTTCTAGAGCTCGACGCTTGTCTGATAGCCCCTTTTCTTGGTCAACTAAATTGGATTGGCTTTCCGCAAGCTTCACATCCAAAGCTTGTAGTTCCTGTTCACGTTTCTTGATTGTTTGTGTTCTTTGTTCAAGCAAAACTAATTGTTCATCGAGTAATACTCGCTCTGACTGCAACGATTTCCGCTCCAATTTAATTGTTTCTTGTAGGAATTTATCATATTGGCTCAAGGATTTTTCTTCATTTTTTGCTTCCGGATTTAACGTTGCCATCTCTCCAGATACTTGGTCACTACCAAAAATGGCCGATCGAGCACCAAAAACATCGAAAACAAAAGTGACAGCTACCAAAACTAAAAGTATAAAAATAGGGCCACCAATAAAGAGCAGTTTTTTAGGCATTATTTGTTTCCCATCCGCTATTTAGCGCTCAAGGCTTCTTTTATAATTGTAAGTAATTGCGGAAATATCGTCAACGTTGATTTGCTCCCTTTTTTCCACAAGCTGATGATAACGATCCCTTTCCTGTTTTTCTAATTCTTCAATTGCTAACTTATCTTGTGAGGCTTCCAGTAATTGATCACGTTTTTCTTCCTCGACTTGTTTAAGTTCAGTAATTGACTGTAATTGGTTAATCATCTGTAGTTCTAGATTACAGAAATAGTCAAAATAATAACGACTCTCGTGTGGGCTAATATTCAACACTTGCTGCTCACGATATGCATCAACGGCACCTTTTTGTAGACGCAACATATTTTCAAACGTCTGCTCTGCATTGGATACATCTTGCCTGGCTGCGACGAACTCACCCTGTCTCTGTTTTTCGATATTATCTCGGATTTCGAGAACTTGTTGCAAAGGAAATCGAAATTTTTTCATCAATATTCCTTATTCCTTAAGCGAACATACCACAAAGGGTCGAAACGCTTTGCCCATAAGGGCGCTCATCTTGTATTTTTTGCTTTAAAAATTCACTAATAGATTCACGATAATTGACAGCCATATCAATCTGTGGATCGCTACCAGTCCGATAAAGTCCAATGTTAATCAAAGTTTGGTTGGTTCGATATGTTGCTAGCAGATTGCGTAGTTGATCTGATGCTTGCAAATGCTCCTGTGGAACAATGTCTACCATTAACCGACTAACACTCTCCAATACATCAATAGCCGGATAATGTCCCTGAGAAGCTAATTCACGAGATAACACAATATGGCCATCCAAAATCGAACGGGTCGCATCTGCGATTGGCTCCATCATATCGTCACCTTCGACCAAGACTGTGTATACTCCCGTAATACTCCCTTTTCCTTCTGAGGTGCCCGAACGTTCTACTAATTTCGGTAAAATAGAAAACACCGATGGTGTATAGCCACGAGTAGTAGGAGGTTCGCCCAACGTCATACCAACCTCTCGCTGTGCCATTGCAAATCTTGTTACCGAATCCATCATTAATAACACATCTTTACCTTGATCTCTAAAATATTCGGCAATTGCCGTGGCAGCAAAAGCTCCACGGATACGCATAAGCGCAGGCTGATCAGATGTTGCAACTACGACAACACTCTTAGCTAAACCTTCTTCACCCAAAACCTGGTTGGCGAAGTATTCTACTTCCCTTCCTCGTTCTCCTATTAGAGCCACGACATTGACGTCTGCCATTGTCTTACGCGCTATCATCCCCATCAAAATACTCTTTCCGACACCACTACCACCGAATATACCAACCCTTTGCCCCTTTGCTAACGTCAAAAGGGAGTCAATAGCACAAACACCCGTTGGTATTATTTCCCTTATCGAGTTGCGTGTAAGTGGAGGCGGAGGAGATTGGTATATTGGATATTCATCTCGGTAAGACAGTTGACCTTTGCTATCAATCGGGACCCCCATACTATTAATCACACGACCTAACAATGACGGACTCACGGGGATAGATGGTAAACGGCCAGTAGCTAAGATCTCATCACCAGGAGCAAGCCCCTCCATATCACCCAAAACCATAAGTAAGGCTTGTTGGCTACTATGAAATCCAATTACCTCTGCAGGGACAACCCCTTTTCGACTCTGAATCAAACACGATTCACCTACAGGCAACTTTAGACCTTGCGCTTTCACCAGTAGGCCAACTGTTTCTACGACTCTCCCTATAATTGGAGCCAACCGGATTTGGCGCAATCGGTTCCTATAGCGTTTAATATCTAGCCGATCCACTATTATTCTGTATTCTAGTTTTCCGGCCGCACAATCTGGTCAACTTGACTCAGCTTAGTCTCAAGCCGGGAATCAAGTCGGCCAAAATCGGAAATCAGAAGACATCCTCCCAAAGCAACTTCTTCATCTTCAACAATATCAAGCTTCTCAATTTGACTCACTAATTGATGGAATTCATCGTGATGTGGTTCAAGTGATTTTATGTCTTTAGGATTAACGCGAATTTCCAGTTTTTGGCTACCCACTGCAAAGTCAAGAGCCGATTTTACAGCATAATAAGTTACCTGGTCGTTTGAAATCTGATGATGGATAACTTTTTCTGCAATATCAAACACTAGTCCAATTAGGTCAGTCTCAGCTGTTTCGAAAATTTCTTCCTTTTGAGCCTTGATCGATTGGAGAAAATCCTTAACCTGTTCGGTTGCCTCAATATACTCTCGGTGTCCTTGTTCCCAACCTTCTTTGTAGCCTTGCTCCCAACCTTCCTGATGACCCAGCTCACTACCTTCTCTTTTCCCTAACTTAACTCCTTCCTGGTGCCCAGTTTCTTTTGCAGTTTTTTCAGCTTCATCTCGAATTCCGGTTGCATCTTCTGTGGCTTGTTGCCGGATGTCGGAGCTTACCTGTTCTGCATCTTCCCTGGCACTTTCTACTATACTTCGCCCCTCTTCGTTTGAATTTTTAATCAGCTGGGCGGCATTATCCTCTGCGGATTGTACAATTTCTTCGGATCGGTTCTCTGCGGCTTGAACAGTATTATCATAGATGCCTTGAATATTAATAGGTAAAGGAAGATCATCGACCTCTGGCTCCCTCGCTAGTGTCAGGAACTTACCCATTCTCTCTTGTTCTAGAGCGTGCAACTCTTGGGCATTTATCACCTCATTGTCACCACCGCCAATCATTTCTAAAGGAGCAGTGATTTTTTTACCCATACATCTCCTCTTGTTCTAAGGAGATTTTAATTTTGTCAGCCTCCTCAAGCTTACGTATTTCATCTAAAATCACCCTTTGAGCACCCGACACATCACTAGCGCGCTGCGGAGGTAGATCGTTCATCGTTCCCTCAATCCTAGCTCTCAGCTTATCCGTCATGTTAGATAAAAACTTTTCTTTCACACCATCGCTAGCACCCTTTAAGGCTAAAGGCAAATCAGTTTGCATGCATGGAAGCGATACGATCTCACCTCTGAAAGCCATATCATCAATCAAAGTAACATCCTCAAAAGTAAACATATTTTCTCTGATTTTTTCAACGGCCTCAGGGTTTCGTTGTTCTAAGCTCTCAAGAACACTATCTGCTCGCTCACGAGACACCTTAGTCATGATTTTAGCCAAAATCACGGGTCCATCAGTCTGATTCTGTCCACTTTGACTAGCGCCTTGGAATTTTTCTCTCAAAGTTGCCTCTACTTCCTCAACAGCCTCAGGTGTAATTGTAGACATCGAGGCGATCCGTGATGCTATCTGATTTTGTTTTCGAGAAGGAAACAACTCCATAACTTGTGCGCCTTTATCGGCCGGCAAAAAAGACAAAACTAAAGCAATGGTTTGTGGGTTTTCTGTCGACAGAAAACTGTAAATCTCTTCACCGTCAGCCTCATTAAACATACTGAAAGGCGTCTGGTCAATTACAGTTTGCAGCCGATCAGTCATATCTCTTGCCGCTCGCTTACTGCCGAAAGCTTGTTCGAGCAAAGCCTCAGCTTCTGCCAACCCTCCAGAAGCATAAATTCCTTCAGACTCCATAACACTAAGGAAACTATCCATTACTGTCGCTCTCTCATCTGGAGAAATTGAAGCTGGGGAAGCGATTTCAACTAGAACTTTTTCTTGATCAGCTTCACTTAGTCGCTTAAAGATTTCTCCACTAATTTTTCCTTTCAAAGTTAAAAGGAAAACCGCAGTTTTTCGAATCCCATCCATCATCTAATCTCCAATTTTTCTATTCAGGTAACTATAATATACTCTGATCCTTACTTATGCATCAGTATCAACTTCTGAATCTTTTGTACTTTCTGCTGAAACTCCCGATCCAGACTCAGTCACCCAACTACGTAGAATGTCAGCAGTAGCTCCAGGCTCATCTTCAGCAAATTGGCGAATTTGATCGAATGTATCTTTTCGTCTTTGTACTTCTGCTTCTTGTCGAAGCACTTCCTCTTCTT
>JACLAC010010768.1_pt1 | contig 42754 bp, 35 predicted proteins | sample 8027881 | NCBI WGS metagenome assembly JACLAC01 (sample SAMN15725517, study PRJNA655200) | protist metagenome | isolation source: fluorescence activated cell sorting (FACS) single amplified genomes of... | place: Spain: Blaines Bay Microbial Observatory, Mediterranean Sea | collected 2016-01-19 | reverse complement strand
ATATCGTGGGACGTACAGTTGCAGATTCTGGATTTGTTGGTTCCGAACTCAAGCTGCTCTGATCCTGCTCAGGTCAATGCTTCAGTGACACACGCTTAAATACTTTACCCGTCCGTTGATAAGGTGTCGGCTGCACGGCATCTTCGAGGCATGAATTCCTGAATCGTGGGCGGTTTTGCAGGCGATTCGACGCAGCGGAATGCGATCTCACCTACAGCGGGCGTCCTGCCATCCTGGCAGAACCCAGCCTCTCGACCAGCTGAAGTTCGAGATCTGGCAGCATCACTCAGGACATGCCGAATACTGTAACCCCTTCCAAAAAAGCCACTTGCGAAGTCCACACTCAAGTGGCACGTCGTTCGCTTACTGTTATATCGGCCCATTCCTGGGCTGCCGGTATGTCGTAATTTTCCGACACGGATGACGGACGTTGGCTGCCGGAGAGGCAGCCTGATCCTGCGGATCGGCCTGCGACGGACTGTCAGGCAAACGCAAATCGATAAAACAACAGTGAAATAGCGACTCAGGAGATTGAAATGGCAAAGGCGAAGAAGACGAATCTGATTCCACTGGGTGATCGAGTTGTCCTGCAGCGGGATGCCGCTGAAGAGACGACCGCTGGCGGAATCGTGCTGCCTGACTCGGCCAAGGATAAGCCGCAGAGGGGTACCGTCGTCGCAGTCGGCGATGGTCACGTGAAGAGCGATGGATCGAAACTGGCTCTGTCGGTCAAAGCGGGTGACAAAGTTTTGTTCACCTCGTACGCCGGTGAAGAAATCAGCGTTGGCGACGACGACTTCCTGCTGCTTCGCGAAAGCGACATCCTCGCCACCGTCTAACGTCCTTAAGTCTCAGGCCCCACTGGTTAGGCCACGACTGGCTGGCTTAATTGTTCGCGGCCGAGTATCGACTGCTCAAGGCCCGTCCAATTTTAAAATTCAAACAACTCACAGGAGAATTCGACTCATGGCAAAAATCATTGCCTTCGACCAGGACGCTCAGGAAGCCATGCGGCGCGGCGTCAGCAAACTCGCTCGTGCCGTCAAGACGACGCTCGGACCACGCGGCCGTAACGTCATCCTCGAAAAAAGCTTTGGATCACCGACCGTCACCAAAGACGGCGTGACCGTCGCCCGGGAAATCGAACTCGGCGACAAGTTCGAAGACATGGGTGCCAAGCTGGTCAAAGAAGTTGCCAGCAAAACTTCCGACAACGCCGGCGACGGAACAACCACTGCCACCGTCATGGCTGAAGCGATCTTCAACGAAGGCCTGAAGGCTGTTGTCGCCGGTGTCAGCCCGATCGAAATGAAGCGAGGTATGGACCAAGCCGTCGCCGACATCGTCGAAAACCTGCACGGCATGTCGACTGAATGTCGTAACAAGAAAGCCATCGCCCAGGTTGGAACCGTTGCTTCTAACGGCGATGACGAAATCGGCGGCATCCTGGCCAAGGCCATGGAAGAAGTCGGCAAAGACGGTGTCATCACTGTCGAAGAAGGCAAGAGCCTTAACACCGACTACGATAAGAAGGAAGGCCTGCAGTTCGATCGTGGTTACCTGTCACCTTACTTCGTGACAGACTCAACCAGCATGGAAACCGTCTTCGAAGACGCTTACATCCTGATCCACGAAAAGAAGGTTTCCAACATTAAAGACCTTGTTCCAGTCCTGGAAAAGGTCGTTCAGAGCGGCAAAGCGCTGGTTATCATTGCCGAAGATGTCGAAGGCGAAGCCCTGGCAACGCTGGTCATCAACAAGCTGCGTGGCACATTCAAAATTGCTGCTGTTAAGGCTCCCGGCTACGGCGATCGCCGCAAGGCTATGCTGCAGGACATCGCCATCATGTGTGGTGGTCAGGCAATTTTCGAAGACCTCGGCATCAAGCTGGACAACGTTCAGCTCAGCGATCTCGGTACTGCTAAGAAAGTCATCGTCGACAAGGACAACACCACCATCATTGAAGGTGGCGGAAAGTCAGCCGACATCAAGGCTCGTATCGACCAGATTCGTCGCGAACTCGAAAACTCGACCAGTGACTACGACAAAGAAAAGCTGAACGAACGAGTCGCTAAACTTTCCGGTGGAGTTGCTCAGGTTAACGTCGGAGCCGCTACCGAATCTGAAATGAAGGAAAAAAAGGCTCGCGTCGAAGACGCTCTGCACGCCACTCGTGCTGCCGTCGAAGAAGGCATCCTGCCGGGCGGTGGAGTCGCTCTGCTGCGGGCTTCCGGTGCTGTCAAAGCTGGAAAACTCGGTCACGATGCAGATGTCGGATACAATATCATTCTGCGAGCCTGTCGTGCACCACTTTCTCAGATCGCTAACAATGCCGGCAAAGACGGCGGAGTCATCTGCGAAAAAGTTCTCGAACTCGACGGCAACAGCGGATACAACGCCGCTACCGACAAGTTCGTCGACATGGTCAAGACGGGTATCATCGACCCAACCAAGGTTTGTCGAACCGCTCTGCAGAACGCCGCATCAGTCGCAACTTTGCTGCTGACCAGCGACGCACTGATCGCAGAAGCACCAAAAGACGGCAAACACTCACACGGCGACGAAGACGTCTACTAAACCCGTGAGTAAACGCTTGCTGAAAACCTGAACGCCCGGCGAGACCAGTTCCCGCCGGGCGTTTTTTCGCATGCTGAGTTCAGCTTGTGATGACGCAAACGCAATCGGATGCTCCGCTCTGATTGGAGCCCAGGAGCGAGGTAGCCTGGCAGACAAGTGGCACGCCCAATCAACAGGTCTGCGGACGGGAACAGTCCTGGACGAGACAAACTCATGGATGAAGATCGAATCTGCTGCGACTTGATGCGAACGCAGCTAAAGCATCGATGTGAGCAGCATCCCAACCCGCACGACTGCCCGGACGTGCTCGCTATCTACAGTCCCCGCTTCGACGAATACGGCATGCCGATCCGCGTCGGCGGGACATCGTCGATGTTCATGCGATTTTGTCCGTGGTGTGGAGCCTCGATGCCAGAATCCAAACGAGATCTATGGTTCAAAACACTGGCTGAAATGGGCATCGACGAACCAATCCACCAGGACATCCCGATCGAATTCAAGTCTGACGACTGGTGGCGTTCTCTGATTTGAGCAGCCAGGATTATCTGTTGATTTCCAACATCCGAGACCCGGCCTGCAACGCTTACTCCATGTCGACACAATTCGATACAGTTTCGATGAAGCCACGCATCTCTGCATTCAGTATTCTCTCGTGACTCGCCTCATCGATCGAGCAAACGTCCAGAGAATAGAAGTTGGAATGGAGAATTCGAGAATGAGTGTTTCTGGAAAACCCGGCTGTCTTCGTGGCTTCGTGGTCTCGAAGGTGGTCGTTCTGGTAACCGTTGTGACGACAATGTTCTTTCAGCCTGCGTCAACGCGTGCAGCGGTGAAGTCGGAAGCTGATTCGGCATCGGTCACCAATGCGAAATCTGCGAAAAAGATACTCGGGCGGCGGATTCCGGATTTCGTGCTGCCTGATTCTGCTGGTAAGCCGACGGCGTTTTCTGATTTCAGCGAAGCGAAGCATGTCGTCGTCGTTTTTCTGGGGACTCAGTGCCCGATCGGCAATGCGTACGTTCCGGTACTCAATGAGCTGCAGACTCGGTATCGCGACAGTGCAGTGCAGATCGTCGCTATCAATTCGAACCTGGCCGATGACGCGGAAGCCGTCGCCAGGCACGTGAAGGATTTCAGCGTAAGGTTTCCGGTGCTCTTTGATGAGCGGCAGATTGTTGCTGACATCTTTGGGGCACGCAGAACGCCGGAAGCGTTTGTGCTGGATCGTCGTCGCCACATTCGCTACCGCGGTCGGATCGACGATCGGTATGGCTATGACTACAAGCGAACAACTGCTCGCCGCAACGATCTTGAAGAGGCAATCAAAGAGCTGCTTGCTGGCGATGAAGTCTCGCTCGCTGAAACTGAACCGGCCGGCTGCGTTATCACTCGCAGGAATCGAATCGCCGGAAAAGGGGAGATCACCTTCGCAAAGCACGTCTCACGAATCCTGCAGAAGAATTGTGCCGACTGTCACCACCCCGGCACGGCCGCTCCGTTTTCTTTGCTGAAGTACGAGAATGCTGCCAACTGGGCCGGGATGATTCGCGAAACGGTTCTCGAACGTCGTATGCCGCCCTGGAGTGCTGACCCTCGTTATGGCCACTTCGACAATGACCTGCGGATGAGCGATGAAGAGGTCGACACATTGATCTCGTGGATCGATAGTGGCATGTCGCTGGGAGATCCCAAAGAGCAGCCCGTACCGAAGCAGTACGCTAACGGCTGGCAACTCGGGAAGCCGGACATGATCTTCAGGATCCCTGACGAGTACACCGTCCAGGCGACGGGCACGGTCGAGTATCAATACTTCGTGACGCCGACAAACTTCAAAGAGGATGTCTGGGTGCAGGCTTCAGAAGCTCGACCTGGCAACTGGGACGCCGTACACCACATCATCGTTTTCGTCCGCGAAAAGGGCGGCCAGCGAAAGCAGGGCCTGCCTGCGGTGGGCGGGTTTGCCCCCGGCGAAGAACCAAAGGTTCTGCCGCCAGGTGTTGGATTCAAAGTTCCTGCCGGTGCTGAACTTGTCTGGCAGCTCCACTACACGCCGACCGGTAAAGTCGAAAAAGATCGCTCCGAAGTCGGACTGTACCTTTGCAAAACAATTCCCGAGCGAGAGAGTCGTGGCGGCGGAGTGTTCAACTTTCGATTCAGCATCCCGCCCGGTGCAGAGAAACATCGGGTCGTCTCGGAAGCGATAATTCCCAGGGACGTCGAATTGATCTCACTGATGCCGCACATGCATCTGCGTGGGCGTGACTTCAAGTACACAGCGAAGTACCCCGACGGTAGTAGCGAGATTCTGCTCAGCGTCCCGAACTACGATTTCAACTGGCAGCACCGATACCGCTTCACCGAGCCGAAGCCGATTCCCGCCGGGACGAAACTCGAATGCGTCGCTCACTTCGACAACTCAATCCATAATCCGGCGAACCCCGATCCAACGATGGCTGTAAGGTGGGGCGATCAGAGCTGGGAAGAAATGATGATCGGCTGGTACGCGACAGTCGACGCAAAGCCACTGCTGGTCGGAAAGGACATTTGGGCAGCAGCGATGAGTAACGACGTCGCCGCTCTCAAGAAACACTTCGCGGCAGGAGTGGACATCAACAGCCGCAACCCCCTTGGCCAGGGAACACCTCTACTGGCGGCCTGTGTCTTCGGAAAAACGGAAGCAGCGAAACTGTTGATCAAGCAGGGAGCCGACATGACTCTCGTCTCGGCCGACGGTTCTGGCTCGGCACCGCTGACGGTCGCGGCATTCTTTGGACACGCTGAAATTGCGAAAGCACTGATCGAAAACGGAGCCTTGATCAACGCAAAAAACAAAGTCGGAAACACGGCCCTGAATGCGGTGTCACGCGCGTGGGGACCAGCCGTCGAAGGTTTCTACAAGGCCGTCGGCAGCAATCTGCAACTGGAACTCGATCTGGAGCGAATCAAAGCGGCCCGTCCAAAAGTCGTTGAACTTCTGAATAAACACGGAGCGAAACTCGCAAGTGAACTGGCCGACTGAGCGGGACGAGTATCGATTGATAATCCTCAACAATGTTTTCGGACCATTGCCATCGTTACAATCTTGTGATGAATTTCAAAGTTCTGATACTTTTACTTTTACAGGCAACTGTCACTTCGTCCGCGTCAGCAGCTGAGCCACCAATCACAGCTGTCGTGTTTGCCCCGAACGGAGAATCCGTCATCGCGGCAAGCCAATCTGGTTTACAAATCTATGGTTGGCCAGACCTGCAACGACGAAAAACAATTGAGTGCGAAGCAGCAAATCTGCACTGCGTCGCATTCTCACCAGATGGGAATCACCTGACAGTGGGAGGTGGCACGCCCTCTGAAGACGGCAGTGTCGAAGTTTTCTCATGGCCGACCTGCCAGCGTGTTTCGTTGCACATTGAGCACGTGGATTCCGTTCAATCGGTTGCCTGGCAATCTTCGACAAGTCTGCTGTCCGCGGGAATCGACCGGCAAATTAAAATCTTTGACCTCGTCCCGTCCGGAAACCGCAGCAAAACGACACTGGTTTCACCTCAACCAACAGGCAAAGAGAATAATCAGACATTCGATGGTCACTCGCGAAGCGTGTCCGATCTCTGTCTGCTGGACGACAGGCAGACGTTGGTGAGTGCCGGAGTCGATCAGTCACTCCGTGTGTGGAACATCGAATCAGGCCAATTGGTCCGCAGCCTGAATCAGCACACGGGAGCGGTCCACGACCTGGCGCTGCGGCCAGCCAGCGAAGGCTTGCCAATGGTGGCTTCAGCCGCTGGCGATCGCACAATTCGTTTCTGGCAACCAACGATCGGACGAATGGTTCGATACATCCGTCTCGAAGCTGAACCGCTGAACATCGCCTGGCTGGACCAAGACACCCTTGTCGCGGGCTGTGTCGATGGTCGAATCCGAACCATTGATGCCAACAATGTGAAAGTTACCGGCGACTACGCCGCGATCAGCCGTTGGGCCTACGCAGTCGCTGTTCACCCAAACGATGGTAGCGTCGTGGTGGCGGGGACAGGTGGACAGCTTCGTGGAATCGAACTCCGTGGCAGGCGTGTTTCACGCACGCCACTCTGATTTCAAAGCCCCCGGAATAAGGGTACGCAACGCCGGTCTACTCACGGTATTACGTCATCGGTTGAGAGTGCTTTGCCGAGTCGTTTATAGTCGGATGCATTCGCTGGCTTTGATTCGTCGTTCAGCCGCATTTGCTGATTCCACGACACTCGACAGGGGCTTTTCCCGCCTTCGGCTTTTAATCGCCTGTCCCCTTCCCGCAAGGAATTACGACCATGACGAAACCATCCAACTTTACACGTCGCGACTTTTTGACAACGACAACTGCCGGAGCTGCAGCCGTTTCGTCAGGAGTCTGGACCGGAGCCGCGCTAGCCGAATCACGATCAGCCAACGAGAAGCTCGTGATCGCCTGCGTCGGTACAGCCAACCGAGCTCTGGCCGACATTAATGGGGTCGCTGGCGAGAACATCGTCGCCCTCTGCGATATCGATTCGAACTACCTGGATCGCTCGAAAGCTCGATTCAAGGACGCGCGAACATACGCCGACTATCGCGAGATGATCGAAGCAGAGGCCGACAAAGTTGATGCTGTCGTTGTCGCAACAGCCGATCACAGCCACGCTCCAGCATCAATTCGAGCTATCCGTAAAGGGCTGCATGTTTACTGCGAAAAACCTCTGACTCACACGGTCGAAGAAGCTCGGATTATCGCCGAAGAAGCAAAAAAAGCCGGTGTAGCAACTCAGTTGGGAACACAAATCCACGCTGGTAACAACTACCGCCGGGTCACCGAGGCTATTCAATCCGGAGCGATCGGCGATGTCACGGAATGTCACGTCTGGGTTGGCAAAGGCTGGGGCGGTGGCGACCTCCCGAAAAAAGCGGATGAGCCGCCGAAGAATCTGAACTGGGATCTGTGGCTTGGACCTGCACCGGAACGGCCCTTTGCCAACGGTCGATACCATCCTGCTCAGTGGCGCCGCTGGTGGGCGTTCGGCCAGGGTACGCTCGGCGACATGGCCTGTCATTATATGGACCTGCCATTCTGGGCTCTGAAACTCCGGCACCCGACCAACGTCGAAGCAGAAGGCCCGGAAGTTCATCCGGAAACATGCCCACTGGGACTGACTGTTCGCTACAAATTCCCGGCTCGAGAAGACATGAAGGCTGTCGATTTGACCTGGTACGACGGAAACCAGATCCCGAAAGAAATCGCCGGACAGCGAGTCCCCGGATCGGGAGTCATGTTTGTCGGTTCTGAAGGCATGATGTTTGCAAACTACGGAAGCTACAAACTCTTTCCGCAGGAGAAGTTTGCAAAGTTTGAACCACCTGAGCAGAGTATTCCAAACTCAATCGGCCACCATGCTGAATGGATCAAGGCTTGCAAAGATGGCTCGCCGACAACTTGCAACTTTGACTACTCAGGCGCGCTGACCGAATCTGTACTGCTCGGCAATGTCGCTTACCGAAGCGGTAAGTCACTTGAGTGGGACGCCGCTAACCTGAAAGTGACGAACACCACCGAAGCTGATAAATACCTCCGCAAGGAATACCGCAAAGGTTGGGAAGTTTCATAGTTCGAATTCTTCCCCGTCGAGCTGTCAGCAATTTCGGTGATTATGGTGCAGGCTCGGATTCGATGTGAATCCGGGCCTTTTCCATTCACGACACGGTTGATCCTTGAACGAATCATCGAACCAGATCGGCAACGATCTACTTGACGGCGTTCGAGATAGCAGCGCTGCCTTGGACGAATTTGTTTGACAGTTTCACAGACGACTCTTGCCATTCGCCGGCGACGGTTCAAGCAGAATGCTGATCTCGCGGACACCGTTCAGGAGACGTTTTTGAGTCTCGTGAAGTCGCTGCAATCGTTTCGTGGAGAAGCCCGTCTGAAAACGTGACGGTTCCAGTTACTGCTCTGTCGGATCGCGGACGCCCACCACCGATCTGATCGAAATCCTTAGGTGCAACTGTGCTTGCCTGACTCTCAATCGGACTCGTAGACTTCAACTCCAACTAACCACCGACTGACAAGTCTGGAAGTTGGTGCATCCGCAATGAAGAACAACGGGGCAGTATCAGTCATCACTCCTGCAAGCAGTTACCGCGGCAATCGAACGAACCGGCTGTGAATTCTGCGCAGCAAATCTCGGAGTTCTGTCTGCAGAAATCAACACTCCGGCCGACGATTCAGACCAGTTCTTAAGAGGCATGGTTCTAAAGTCCACAGTTGGATTACTGAACTATCGCCGCGACTGCTAACTAGCGAGGAGCAACAGGCAAGGCTGAATATAAAGTCGGGAAGTCGCGTGTTGTGGCTTTGACTGAACGTCTCTGCGATAATCCTCGTCCTGCCTGATGGTCGGCCCAGCCGACGCTCCACTAGACCTCTCAATATTTCAAACGAGAAGCCGCATGGCGACCGACACAACCAGCTCTACAGAAGTCGGTAGTTACTTCGTGTCGAACTACCCACCTTTTTCTCAGTGGACTCGTGAAAACGTTCCGGAGATCCAGTCGGCACTGCACTCGCCACCCGACACCAGCGTGCCGATGGGACTGTATATGCACATTCCCTTTTGCCGAAAACGCTGCCGTTTCTGCTATTTTCGCGTTTATACCAATCAGAATGCTAAGGCGATTCAGCGATACGTTGACTGTTTGGCTCGCGAGATTGAGATGCTCAGCCAGACCGAAGCGATGCGAAATCGAGAGTTGCGATTCGTCTATTTTGGTGGTGGAACGCCTTCTTACCTGAGTTCCCGACAGCTCCTGTTTCTACAAGACAAACTTGCTGAACACGTCTCATGGGAAACCGCTGAAGAAGTCACTTTTGAGTGCGAGCCCGGAACTCTCAGTCTCGAAAAAGTCAAAACGCTGAAAGAAATCGGCATCACGCGAGTTTCACTCGGCGTTGAAAACTTCAACGACGCGATTCTTGAAGAGAACGGTCGGGCTCACCTCTCGCCTGAAATCGAAACTGCTTATGGCTGGTTGAGACAGGTCGGATTTCCGCAGGTCAACATCGATCTGATCGCCGGCATGATCGGCGAGACGGACGAGAACTGGCATCGATGCATCGACAAAGCCATCGAGATGGAGCCTGATAATATCACTATCTATCAGATGGAATTGCCGTTTAACACGATCATTTCGAAAGAGATGAAAGAAGCAGGCACGGAGTCGCCCGTTGCCGACTGGGCAACAAAACGTCGTTGGGTCAATGAAGCCTTCAACCGTCTACTCCCCGAGGGCTACCAGATTTCGAGCGGCAACGAACTTGTCCGATCGCTCGACACCGACCAGTTCGTTTATCGCGACAATCTTTTCCGAGGATCGGATCTGTTGGCGGCAGGAGTGTCTTCATTCGGCCATTTGCAGGGCGTCCATTATCAGAATCTCGATCAGATCGAAGACTACCAGACAGCCGTTGAAGCGGGCGAACTTCCCGTCAACCGAGCGTTGCGGCCATCGACGCATCAGGCACTTATTCGCGAAGTCATTCTTCAACTGAAGGAAGGCCACATATCTGGAGACGCCTTCCAGCGAAAATTCGGTGTCGACATTTTTGATGAATTCGAAAACGCCTTTCGTAATCAGGAAGCCGCCGGTTATCTGCGAGTTGAAGACGGCGAAGTTCGCCTCACTCGCAAAGGACTGCTCCAGGTCGACAGTTTGCTCACCGAATACTTCGAACCTGAACATCGACAGGTCCGATACACGTAAAAACGTTCCCCCTCAGCTCCTTCCTCATTAACAGCACATCCCGCCGTGAATCCACTCACCGAACTTGAAGCGCTGTTCGATCTGTTCCCCGAAAGCCAGCCACTGGTTACGCGGGCCGAACATATCCCGTCTTCGCAGACGCCCGATCCTTACAAGCAAATGCTCGTCCACGAGCATCACATGACAGTGACGATGGAGTCTTACCACGGAACCAGTGTCGATGTCCGCGTACTCGACCAGCAGTTCGACAAAGACATGTACTGTCGGAAGATCCTTCTTCTGAAAAGTGGAACGGACAATGTCGTTCAGTTTGGGATCGTTCGTTTCAACTTTCAGTATGTGACGCTGGAAGTCAAAGAACAGATTCTGGGCGGAAAAATCCCACTGGGCCGAGTTTTAATCAACCACAACGTGTTGCGACATATCGACCTAGGGGCGATCGTCAAACTGACGGCTGGTCACGGTCTGGCGAGCCATCTACAAATGGGGGAAAATGCGACTACGTACGGTCGTCTGGCCACGATATTCTGCAATCACCGCCCGGCAGTTGATTTGCTGGAAGTTGCGGCTCCCCTTTAAACACCCGTTGCCCTGCAGAAACTAATTTGATGATCGAATCCGTCCAGCCAGATCTTGATGAAGCCTACGATGTCATCGTCATTGGTGGTGGACCTGCCGGGTCATCGACCGGAGCACTGATCGCCGAACACGGCCACAGTACATTGATTCTGGAACGCTCCGAATTGCCAAGATTCCACGTAGGCGAGTCCCTGATTCCGGAAACGTACTGGACGCTCAAACGCCTTGGACTTGTCGAGCGACTCCGGGAAAGTGCCTACCCCAGAAAATACAGCGTTCAGTTCTTCAGCGAGGGTCTGAAACCTTCCGCGCCGTTCTACTTCGACGAGTACAAGGACTGCGAGAGTTCCCAGACCTGGCAAGTCTGGCGGGACTCGTTCGATCAGATGCTGCTTGACCGGGCGACTGAACTCGGAGCAACCGTACACGCGAAAGCTCAGGTCATCGATGCGAAGTTCGACGGTGACCGAGCTACGGGCGTCCGCGTCAAAGTAACCTGCTCAAACGGTGAACGGATAGAGAAAGACATCGCCTGTAGAGTCGTCGTTGATGCAACAGGACAGTCCGCATTTTTAGCTTCAAGGCTTAACCTGAAAACAACCGATCCGGCTCTCAAAAAGGGAACCGTGTGGAGCTACTTCGAAAATGCCCGCCGTGCTTCCGGCAAGGATGAGGGCGCGACACTCATTATGCAGACGGCCGGAAAACAATCATGGTTTTGGTTCATTCCACTTCCAGGTAACGTAACCAGCGTCGGCTGCACGGCTGATATGGATGTTTTGTTTTCAGGAGGAGCGACCGGTGAGGATGCTTTCAATCGAGAACTCGAACGCTGCCCGGCAATGGTCGACCGCCTCGCAAACGCGACTCGAGTCCGAGATTACATGACAACTCAAGATTACACCTATCACTCTCGCCAGGGAGCGGGGCCCGGGTGGACGCTCGTTGGAGACGCTTACGGATTTATCGACCCTGTCTATTCGAGTGGTGTTTTTCTTGCTCTTAAGTCTGGCGAGTTCGCCGCCGATGCGATTCACGAAGCATTCGAGAAGAATGACTTTTCAGCAAACCAACTGGGAAGCTGGCTCGAAGAGCACCGCCGGGGTGTCGACGTTTTCCGAAAGCTTGTATACGCGTTCTACAATCCAAACTTCAGCTTCGGACGCTTTCTGAAGATGCATCCCGAGTTTCGATCACACGTCACAGATATTTTGATCGGTGACGTTTTCAAGCCAGACTTCACGAAATGCTTTGAAACAATGGGTGACGTTACTCCGCCTGTTCCAGCATGATCCTACGGTAAATTCATCAAAAGAAAGAAACACCATGAGAGTCTCCTGGCTGCTGTGTTTCCTTCTTGTTGTCACTCTGAGTTTGGCAACGTGCCGGTGCGACGCTCAACAGTCAAAAACTGCTGCGAATGAAGTTGCATCGACTCCAAAGATTGCAGGGATCACGACGGTCTTCCGCAAGAACTCGCACGCCGAAGTGATCATTGGAAGGCTGATTCGCGGTTACTCGTTGAACGACAAAGGACCACGACCGGCGCTGGCTTTGGCGTCGTTATTCACGGATCAGATACCGGAGAGCGACCTCAGTCGAGCATGGTCATCACAATACGGTTTTCCGATCGTTAAATCTATTAGTGAATCATTGACTCACGGTTCAATAACTCTGAACGTCGACGGAGTCTTGCTGGTCGCCGAGCATGGTGACTACGAAAGATCGGAAACTGGAAACAAGCAGTTTCCGAAGCGTCGATTGTTTGAGGAAATTGCAAAGGTATTTGAAGCAACAGGTCGATCAGTTCCAGTATTCAGTGACAAGCATCTCGCGGACAACTGGGACGATGCGAAATGGATCTACGACCGAGCGAAAGAGCTTAAGGCCCCACTGATGGCCGGCTCTTCACTGCCTGTTTTGTGGCGATATCCGCCTGTCGATACTCGGCGTGACTCGAACATTGAGGAGGTTGTTGCCATTTCATACGGCTCTCTGGACGCTTACGGATTTCACGCGTTAGAGATGGTGCAGTGTCTTATCGAAAGACGCGCCGGCGGTGAAACAGGAGTTCGAAGCGTGCAGTGCCTGACCGGTGAAGCAGTTTGGAAAGCTCGCGAAGCAGGACGCTTCGGTTCGAAACTCTTCGAAGCAACGGTAGATCGTTTGCCGGTGAAACGATGGATTAAGCGAAATAAAACACTGGAAGAAAGTGTCCGCGAGCCCGTGCTTTGGATGGTCGAATATCGAGACGGACTGCGAGCCAGTGTTCTGACATTGAACGGTGCTGCAACGTGCTGGACGGCAGCGTGGAAATATGCCGGAGAGGATCGGATCGAGTCGACACGATTTCAGGTTCAGGAAGAGCGTCCGTACGGACACTTCACTTTCCTCGTGCAGGGCTTCGAGAAGATGATCGAAACCGGAAAGCCGACCTGGCCCGTCGAAAGGACGCTTCTTACGAGCGGCATCCTCGATGCGTTGCTAACGTCGAAGTTGAACGGTGGAGAACAAATTCCAACACCGTGGCTCGAAGTTCGATATTCAAGCGGCTACGAATGGAAGCAACCCCCTGAACCGACAATTGAGACAGAATCGAAGTAGCAACAGAAAATCCAGATCAAACACTACTTGAGAATTCGATCCATCTTTTTGGATGTCCGTAGTCAATCCTCATCAGACATCGATGCCAAGGTCGTACTTCAGTTCACAGAACCGCTCGATAAACTCTTCACTCGATGAGTGGACATGCTCAGCTTCGGTGATAAATCGCATGTCTTCATGACAATCGACATAGTGGTCGATCAGCGTTCCTTTGACCGCGTTCAGATTCTGACCGTAGGCAATCAGCAGTTTGTGCTCGTCAAACTGAACTTCCATCGGGATATTCGGATTCAAAACGGCGATGCCCATGCAGCCATCGTCGAGAAGCAAATCTTCATAGTCCATCAGGATGCTCTTCAGAACCGGAAGATCGATTGCTTCCCGCACCAGGTCGTTGTGCGAACCATGCTCGGAATCGTGGCTGGACTCAAGTACGACGTCGACCTCTGTCCCCATCGGGTTCAAAAGCTCGAAGAAGAGATCCAGGACGGTCTCCCGCGAGGCGGCTGCCATGACGACTGGAATTTCGACTCCCGTGTCGGCGTCTTTGTACGAATCGTGACGAAAGCCTGCCTGTGGAACGACCTGAAGATCGTACGACGGACGGACGGCATCGGTCAGCGTGAACTTTCCATAACGAGCGATCCGCAGATGAGTCTCCAACTGATCTTCAGTCAGATGCTCGAAGCTGCTGACGCCATTCGTTTGTTCATCTCGATAAGTATTTCTGACAAACTTCTTAATAAAACTCATCAGGCCAGAATCCCTCTGCGTCGGATAATCCGACTGTTTCAGTCACTGCTGGCGTTGCCGCTGCTTTCAGATTCAATCGCAGCCAACCAACGTCTCAACAGGGTTTGTTCATTTCGTAAAAGACCAATTAACCGCAGCCCAAACTGCATCGCAGACGTATCGATTCGTTACTCAAAGTTCCCGTCCTGAGCCAGGAATCAAACCAGCTCTGTCTGCCCTGCTTAGTCAGCCAACGTCATCTGTCGGGCTCACGGTGCGGAGCGGATAGAGCCGCTTTCTGCGAAACACACCTGAACTTAGCACGCAAATTCGGATCGAGTTCTCACCGTGTGAACGTCACGATCTTTTTCGACGGTGGACTCTGTCGACCGACGCACTGACGCGGTCTGGGATAAGCCGGCAGGAAGGCGAGACAATCCGTCTGCAACGGTTGTCCGATAGCCATTCGTGTCAGAACTACCGACAGACGGCTGCTCAACCGCTAAAAACTGAACGACTGGGCTGAGAGAGTCGCGAAGATCGCTATAATTTATAGCGGGGATCAATCAGCGCCAGCATGAATTCACGCGTACTCTCACTTGTGAGGCGTCGCGTTACCCAAAGGCAATCCCAACTAAGACTACACACGCTCATTCTCTTCTGGAGAGACTGGATATGTTCCTCAAAGATTTCCGGCTGGAAAAATTCACCGCCTTTGTCCTGGCCATGCTGACACTTTACTCGTCGGAAAAGGCGTTTGCCGCAGACAATGAGACCAACGAAAGCTGGCAGGTCATCCATCTGTCTGGCCAGAGGATCGGATATGGGCGAGTCGTCATTCGAGAGGTGAAGCGAGGTCCAGACACTGTCTTTACGACCGACACCGAAGAGCACGTTTCGATCCGTCGTTTCGGGCAGCGGCTTCGCATTCAATCGAAGACTCACACAGAAGAAACAGAAGACGGACAGCTTCTATCGTTCAGTTTCGAAATGAAGAATCCACCCGCCCAGACGACTAAAAGTTCAGGGCGGGTTGAAGGCCGGCACCTGATCGTCGAATCCACCGTCGGCGGTCGTGTTCAAACAAAGAAACTGGCATGGGATCCTTCGGTCAAATCTCCGGCGTGGCAGGACCGTTCGCTCAAGGATTCGCCACTCAAACCGGGCGAGGCTCGATCATTCAAGACGTTCATGCCAGAGTTCTCCAAAGTCGTCAATGTAAAAATCACTGCTGACGATTACCGCATAGTCAAACTTCACGACGGCTCTGAAAAAAAACTGCTGAAAGTCAGTGTTTCTCAGTCGATCCTGCCCGGAATCGCGATGCGGATTTACCTGAACAAGGACGGAGACTCGTTGCGTACCGAAGCAGACCTGTTGGGAATGGTAACATTCGGCGTTCCTCGCGAAGTCGCGTTACAGAAAATCGTCGGCAAAGAACTGGACATCGCCACGAACACGTTGATCAGGATCACAGACCCACCAGTCGGGCTGCATGATCGCCAGACGGCCATCTACCGAATCCAGACCAAGGGTAGAAATCCCGCCGAGTTTCTTCCGACTGGAGAAACTCAGACCGTCGCATCCATCGACGACGAAACGGCAACACTGACTGTTTCTTCGGTACAGCCTCCGAAAAACATTCAGTCCTCTCGGAACCAGCAGAAGGACTACCTGGGTGACACCCAGTTTCTACAGGCAAAAGATTCCCGTGTGCAGGAGCACGCCCGCAAAGCGACGGCGGGCTCCCTGGATCCGGGGACAATTGCCGTCCGCATGGAGCAGTACGTTTACACATCGCTAAAGAAGAAGAATTTTTCGACCGCGCTGGCATCGGCCGCAGAAGTCGCTAAATACCTTGAGGGTGACTGCACCGAACATGCCTGCCTGCTGGCGGCGATGCTGCGAGTCCAGAAAATACCCTCTCGAGTCACCGTAGGACTCGTCTACGCAGAACGTCTCGGAGCCTTCGGCGGGCACATGTGGACCGAAGCATGGCTCGACGGTAAATGGGTACCGCTGGACGCGACCCTGGGCAAAGGTGGGATCGGTCCCGGACATATTAAACTGGCGGATTCAAGCCTCTCCGATGACGGTCCCGCTCCTGTGACATCGTTCGTCCCTCTGATGAACATGCTTTCGAACGTCACGATCGATATTGTCAGCACTGAGAAATAATGGTCGGTTGACGCGAGGCCCAAGCGGGCCTCGCACAACTGGAACAATCGGATCAGCCTGTTCGGCTTGCCATCTCCTGACAACGATTGTTGCCGTTTGGGTATTCCTACCGGTTCGTGGACCAGTGTTTCGAATTTCGTAGCTCGCTTGGTTTCTTCGCTATATTTCCAGAGATAGCCTTGCACGAAGATCCTTCAAGTTGACCTCTTAACGCGGGACCAGCGTCATGATTGCGAGGGCCCGTCTACGGTTTGGAATGGTTGGAGCCGGCGGAATTACTCAGGTATTCCGCGATACCAACATCGCTGTCCTCGTCGCGGCGGCTGACGTGCGGACTGAATCTGCAGAGGCGATGGCTCAATCAATCGGTGCAAAGCCGTACGCGGCGCACAAAGAAATGACCTGCCCCTGTGAATGATATGACTTGTTAAGTGATGATTTTGATTGCCGTGACTGGCCTGGAAAACAGCCTCTGGAGCCGGTGGTCTGTAACCTGGTGAGCTGTGCTGTCGCACCGTTTGTCATCAACGCCGTAACGCCCGATCAGGACCTTCACTTCCAGCAGCGTCTCAAAGATCTCTCTATTGAGCGACTCCTCTCGCTGCTTTCCGTTGAATGACTCGATGAAGCCGTTCGCCAACGGGGAGCCTGGTTCAATAGACAGCGTCTTCACTCCCGCATTCTCCAGCCATTCCTGCACTAGATGAACCGTGAACTCCGGTCCATTGTCCAATCGAGTGTATTCGGGCGGACCACGATAAATAAACAGGTCGCTGAGTCGTTCAAGGAAGTCTTGACTGGTCATTCTGCGAGAGACACCCATCGCCAGACACTCTCGGGTTAACTCATCACGATGAATCCCTGCAGAAGCTTGAGTCAGCTGAACCAGCATGATTCCAGTCGAATTGAGCTGCCACCTATCTCACAACCAGGTAACACAGGCCATTGACCTGTCGTACCAGCGGTGTGCGACAGGTCTGCCACATCTGAAATTGCTAAAGAAACGAGCCAGTAACCTGTTAGGGCTACTGACTCGTTGATTCGAATACTGCGACCTGTGCCACTTAGCTTTCTGCAGATCAATGCGGTGGCGGCGGGCTGTTTTGAAACGCTCGTGCCCGGAACAGGAAGTCGATGATGTTTCCCTCGTGCGGCTGCAGCCAGTTGAGTTGCAGAGTCTTCACTTCGCCGATGTTGAGGCGATCGATATTTGTGGCATCGAGGAGTTGTCGCGAAAACGTTTCATCTTCGGTAATACACGACCCGACCAGTGTGTAGCCAATTTTACTGATCATTTTGTCCTGAGGGCATTCGACGACGGAACAGAATGGAAACATGAATTCCGTATTGGCCATCGGGTCGTCTGCGTCGGAAACATGCAGGACTGTTGGCCTAAGGAAGTCACATCGCTCATTTTCAACAAGCCTGTCACCATCACGGTACTTGGATGTGGCTTCGGTCACAGCTCCCGACTTGCAGCCATCGTCGATCTGACCATTCATCGCTTTTGCCGCGCCCGGCATTGTGAAGGCTGCCAGTCCTGAATTTGGATCGTTCATGGGCAATGGAGCAATCGGCCCCAGCCGCTGGGCCATCGCGTCAGCGATTTCGGCGGTGTGCCGGGAAGCCCAGATGCCAGAACAACTGATGCAGCTTCGACCACTGTTTACGTAAACCGAATCTACCATGATGTCGAGATACTTCTCCCAGTCGTCGACGACATCATCGCCGAGAATGATCTTGGAGAAGCCAGGACCGTGAGCGGAAATCTTAGGATTACCATGGTAACGCTCGATGGTGGCAAGGCCGCCGAAGATGACAGATCGTTCGCAACTTTCAAGCACGGCTCCGCCAAGTTCAGCACCTTTGTCCGCACCGCCAGGGTACAGGCAGAATGCTTCACGAGGAATGCCTGCCTGAGCGAAGGCTTCGTACATTCGGTAAGGAGTCCAGGGCTCGGCAGGTCCCGGCTTCAGAACAAGGCCCATCTGCAGAGGTATGACTGGCAACCAGAGCGTGTGAACGCCGGGGCTGTTTGACGGCAGAACCCAACCGGCCGCGTCACAATTGGCCTGATAGCTGACCATGACTCCTCGATCTTCCATCCCGTAACCATTAGTCAGGATGTCATACGGCAAGCCGCGCGTGAGTGCATTCAGAATCTCGCCCATATTCTTCATCACGAAGGCGTTCTTCGTCATGTTGAAACGGCACATATGCTCGGGAAGTCCCGTTGTCGCAGACTGCATGTTGCAGAAACTGCCTGGATCCTGCTCACCATTGCCCAGCGGTAGTGTGGCATTCTCGTAAAGCTCACCCGCAACAGCACACTTATCGACGAGTTCCTGGATACTGAACTGACGAAGAATCTCCCTTGCCTTCTTCGCCTTCTTCATGTCCATCTTGATCAGGCCAGCGTTGGCCTCGTGGACCCTGGCAAGCGTTTTTCCAGTCTCAAAATGCACCACGTCCATCTTCGACATGGACTCATATTCTTTGCCCCAACGGACGACAGGGATCTCGAGCATCTCGTTGCTCCTGACGCAGCTTGCGTCTCACAATTGGAATTAACAGAGGTGAAAGTCTAAAGCCAATGACCGGTTAGTAAACGCCGACGGTCGTAGTTGTAAGTAATTCGTGGAATGGGCGTGTGCCGCTGATGCCACGCCATGGGTAAACGTCGATCGCTTCTTCCCGCTCTCCTTCATCTCGTTCCATGAAGCCCGGAATGAACAGTTCTTTGGTGAATGTATAAAGTTTCACACGACCGGTCTCTCCGACTTCGACGACCTCGTTGTAGTTATCGAAGTTGACGACTTCGATTACTGCTCGCGGTTCTGGCGCGAAATAGGTGATCTTGTAATTATCGGCCGGATCGAACGGCTTACCGCAAGCCAGACCCATCAAAGTATTTCCGTAGGTCGGAGTGATGTATACGTCTTCGCCAAGTAATTCTTCTTTGCAGAACCGATACCACTGCGGCGTGAATTCAGTGCCGCCTGCGAAAATACCTGTTATGCCTGCTTCTTCGATGCTTGATCCATCGTCAATCAACTTCATCGCGAGAGCTTCCAGAAGCTTCGGCGTTGCGAACATGCACTGGACGTTGTGGTTTGCTTTAAGAATCGTAACTGCCTGATCGATGACGTGTTCGGCATAAGCCTTGGCTTCGTCGGTTTTCCCCTTCTTCAAAAGTTTGACGACCCAGCGAGGGTCAAGGTCGACGCAGAAGCAAATGCCACCACGATGCTGGGCAAGATGCTCGACAGCCAGCCTCAGACGTCGAGGACCTGACGGTCCGAGCATCAGCCAATTGGCTCCTTTCGGAAAGTGCTCGTCCGGGAGGGTATCGCTGAAGTTTTCGTAATCGATCCAGTGATCCTCGATGACCACGCGAGATTTGGGAATGCCCGTTGTGCCTCCGGTTTCGAAGACGTAAGTCGGTTTACCGGCAAGCCCTTTCGGAATCCATTTATCGAGCGGCCCGCCGCGGAATTCCTCGTCCTCGAACAGTGGAAACTTCTTGCAGTCTGCGAAGCAGGTGACGTCTTCCAGTGGAGTGAAGTCGAGCGTTTTTGCCTTGTCGAGCCAGAAATCGCAACCGGTTTCCGGACTGAAGTGCCACTTAACCATGTCACGGACATGCTGATCGAGAGCTTCTTTGGCCTGTGAAATCTTTTGATCGAGAGATTGATCGCTCACTTGAGTGCTCCGTAGAAAGCCGGGTTGGAAGACTCGGCGCGGGGTGGGTGGCGAAGAGCCGGGGAACGCGAGTCATTTTGGAGGGACTTCGCTCAACCGGAAGTTCTCAAAAAGCTCCGATTGAATGCCGCTGTTAAGGCGGAAATGGAAATAATTACGGGACTCTGCTGGCAATTCAATCAACCGAGCGAAATACGCTGCCGACCGGGCAATTTAAGTAAACGACTGCGTGGTCGGGATCATCACGAGTTCTGGAACACGGGCACGTGCTGGCAGGCTGATCACCATTAATGCGGCGGCCGCTAGATCTTCCGGCTGAAGGATTCTTGCTCGATGTTCGGCCGAAACAGGCACAGGACGCTCATCCAGAATGGGCGTCTCAACTTCGCCCGGATAAATCGACGTCAGTCGGATTCCGTTTTGACTCTCTTCCTCACCGACAGTCAGACTGAGTGCCGACAGCGCAAACTTAGAAGCGTTATAGGCAACTCCGCCAAGCAGACCAGCTCGAATCCCGGCCACCGAACTAATATTTACGATGACGCCGTCCAGCTTCTCCCGCATCTGCGGCAGGGCCTCACGGATGCAGTTGTAGGCTCCGGTCGCGTTGATCTGGAGCAGTTTGTCCCAGTCTGCTGGATCGAGATCAGCCATTGATCGTTTGGCGATATTGATGCCGGCACTGTTAACCAGAATGTCAACGCTGCCCAGTTCTTCGCGTGCCCAGCTAAACAGAGCGGCGACGTCCTCGCGATTTCCAACGTCGCTGGCTCGGAAGATGATCTCCTGCGGCGAGCTATCGACGACTTCCTGAAGTCTCGATTCGCGACGACCTGTAATGGCGACACGGCAGCCGTTCTCAGCCAGAGTCCTGGCGATCTCGGCTCCGATTCCGCTTCCGCCTCCGGTTACTAATGCTGTTTTTCCTTCGAGTGTGCTCACGAGATGATTCTCCAGGTTGTGCTTTGCAATAAACAGAAGCCCGGCTTTTAGAGAAAACCGGGCTTCATGAGTTGTTGAACGTTCATCGAATCAATGCTGAAAGAGGAACTCCTTCGAGTTCAGAATTGCCCAGCCAACGTCTTCCAGTGCAAGCAACCGATCAGTGCTGCCAGCGATATGTTTTCGCGAAGCATTCAGTTCAGCCTCTACCGGATTTCTTGCCAGAGCCGCCAGGTAAAGAGTCGTGATGATCTGATCATCTTTCTTACCAGCTTTAACCATCTGATGAATTCGTCCATTGTCCGCTCGCAGTTTGTTATGAACGGTCGGGCCATTGATCATCTGCAGGGCCTGCGAAAGGTTCGACTCGCTTGACCGTTCACATTGGCAAGCCATCTCGCGTTGAGGCTGACCGAACACTTTCAGGAAGTAATGATCAGTCGGTGGGTCAGGAAGAGCGACGGCCCGAGTCCCCGCTGGTAATCCTTTGAAACTTTCAGCGACGTCTGTCACCTGGCAAATGGCATCGAGAAGCTGCTCAGCCGAAAGCAAACGTGGCGTGGCGTGCGAAGCGTAAATCTCGTCGTCCGCGTTGAAATCGTTCTTCTTTGAACTAAGTTGGTAAACGCGACTGCTCATGATAGTTCGAATGACCCACTTTCGACTAAAGCCATTCTTTGTGAACTGCTCAGCAAGCGAGTCAAGCAACGCTGCGTTTGATGGTGGATTTGAGTCTCTGAAGTCGTCCACAGGTTCAACAATCCCCCGGCCCATCAGGTGTCCCCAGATTCGGTTGACCGCTGCCCTGGCAAAGAATGGATTCTCTTCCGAAACCAGCCAGTCAGCAAACACTCGCCGGCGATCCTGGTCGGCGGGAACATCGACATCGCCCTTCAACAGAAGGTGAACCTTCATTGTCTGCCCGGTGCGAGGCTGCTTGATTTCACCTGACCGGGTAACGTGAATGATCTCTTCGTCCGGCTTCGCGCCTTTCTGACGGCCGATCCGAGTGAACGCCGCGGCGATACCGTAGTAGTTGTCCTGCGACCATTTTTCGAATGGGTGGTTGTGACACTTCGCACATTGAATCCGGATGCCCAGGAATAGCTGGGCGGTGGTTTCGGTAGCGTCATTGGGGTCACGGCTCGCTCGCCAGTAACTGGCTGCCGGATTCTCGAAAACACTACCGCTGGCAGTTAAAAGTTCATGAGCCAGTTCATTGATCCCCTTGTCCGTGCGAATCCCGTCATACACCCAACGCTGAAATTTGTGAACTCCAGTCGCTGTCAGCTTCTTACTGTTTGATCTAAGAATGTCGCTCCACTTAAGCGTCCAGAATTCAGCGAAGTCATCGTCCTCAAGCAGTGAATCAACCAGCTTTGCTCGTCGCTCACCAGCTTTGCCTGCCAGGAACGCCTGCGTTTCGTCGATTCGCGGCAATCGACCGGTCAAATCAAGATACGCTCGCCGCAGAAACTCTTCGTCGGAGCAGATGTCTGAAGGCAGAATCTGAAGCTGCTTCAATTTGGCAAAACTGTGAGTGTCGACAAAGTTATTTTCGGGAGGATCACTCCACTTAAAACCCGGTACTTCTTCGAGGAAAGTCACATCAGCCGTGGCCATCCTGTCCAGGTAACGAGCGAGAATAGCCGTTTCTCCTCGTCCGGTTTTCTCGACAAGTCCGTCTTTATCAACGCTGCCTACCGACTCGTTTGATGACGTGAACACAGTCAATGCCGTCAAGTCACGAACTGTGCCATCGCTGAAATAGCCATTGACGGAAAGTTGCTGTCGGTCAGACGCGTCTCGCAATACTCGTTTTTTTGGCAGAATTTCAATGCGTGACAGCGCTGGAGTTTCCGGTTTGTCGAACTGCAAGCCTTCGCCGATCCAGTTATGAAGCACCAGCCACGCTGGACCACCTTTGGTCAATCGACGACCACCGCCATGAGCCACTTCCATCAGCGGCTTCTGTAGAAGCAGGCTTTCGCCAGGTTGCAGTGAATTAGTCCGCCGACCAAAGAATTCTGATCGAAGCGTCAGAATGTCGAGTGGCGGATCGAACGCTCTGAGTGACAATCGGAAACCGCCCTTCCCTGAGGGCGATCCGTGACACGCTCCCATGTTGCAACCAGCTTTACTGAGCGCGGCCAGTGTTTCGTTCTTAAAACTAACCGGATGCGGAGTAGACGTTCCCTTAACGACAACATCGATCGCAATTGTCTGTTTGCCGAGTTGGCAAGCGATCTTTGCCGCACCGTCACCAACGGGTTTCGCGATGGAACCGTCCAGAGTCACGACTTTCAAATTCGAGGAAGTAAACTTTGCAAGATGCGTGACGTCGCGGACCTCGTCGCCAAACTGTCCGGTGACGACAATCTGCTTTTGAGACCGCACGCCGGACAGCTCGAACGTCGCAGACTCGGTCGTCAGTTTCGTTGGTTCGTCAGCGGCTGAGACCACAGCAGGGCGCGTCAGGCAAGCCATACTCGCAGCGACGGCAACCAGCTTCAAAATATTGGTACGACGCATTTTAATGCCTCTCCGAAAGAACACAGGAGTTCCCTGCCTATTCAATAGTAAGTGCAACGTTGGTTGAAACTGCTGAAACCTTCACTTTTCCAACTGTCACTTCAGCTTTCACGCTTAGATTCTTGATCGTTCCTTTGGCCGCATCCGCCGCCGCGACGAGCGTTACTTCGGTGTCGCTCTTATCCGCAGATATTTTTGCCGCTGCCACCGTGACACCTTTCGGCAGATTCTGAAAGGTCAGTGTGACTTCCCCCTTTAGTGCCGGGTTTCTCTGCACCGTCACTTTAGCTTTCAGCTCGGCGCCGGCCGCCAGTTTGTCGGCTGCTGGCGACAAGCCCAGCGTCATCGGAGCCTGGAGACGCAGCGTAATTCCCGGCACTGATTGAACAACGGTCGTTTTCCCTTGCTTGATCGTTCCGGTCATGACCGCGGTGAAGTCCCCGAGCGGAGCTTTGTCGGTCGCGGTAAACGTAATAACGGCTTCTTTCTGCCCTTTGGCAATGGGTTTGACAGTGGCGGTCACGTTGCCCGGAAGTCCGCCCTTCTTGGCATCAGGTGTAATCGCCAATGTGACGGCCTCGTCGAATCCTTTGTCGCGATCAACGAGCACTTTCACGGTCGCCGAGAGGCTCTTTCCAAAAATAACTTCGCCTGTCTCTGGTCGAAGTCGAATTTGTGGTTTGGGAGCGACACCAACCGCGACCTGTCCGTCCAGGTTCTGCGGTCCCCACGGCAGTGCGTTGAACTTTGCCTTCATCGCGTCTTCCGTCCGAGCCGTCACTTCGAATTCTTCAGCACCGTTCTTGCCGCGGCCAACAATTTGCACAGGGACAAACGTGCCCGCTGCCGTTTCTGCTCCGCTACTGATTGTCAGAACGACCGATTTGATTCCGGGGCCAGCAATTGTCGGATTACTAATAACTCCTGCCGGGAGATTGGTAGCCGCGACCTGGATCGGGCCGTTGTAACGTCGGCGTACGACATTGACTGTCACCATCGCTGTCGAGCCGGCACCAACATTGACGGTGTCAGCGGCCACCGTGAGATCGAACGTTAGCGTAATTGGTTGCGTTTCGACGCGGTAAGCAAAGGCGGTTCCGCCACGACGATGAAGTTCTTCGACCGCCAGCGTGTAATCACCATCAGCCGGAAACGTGTAGTCAAAGAATGCGTCGCCAACTCCAAAGTCTTCTTTGGTCGCGACCTGTCCACCGTCAGCTTTGAGCAGTCGAAGATACGCTGACATCGGTGACCCCTGACGGCGAGTCACTGCGTTGAATCGAAACTTCTGCCCCTTCTTTGCGGCGAAGGTGAAGTGGTCAACGTCTCCCGGCGTTTCAATACGACCGTTCAGTGAATGGCCAAGTTCTACTTTCGTTCCCTTGGCGAGTTCATTGTTTGGTTCAGTTTCAACGGCGACCGGCCCATCTTCAACCCTCAACATCCCAAAGCCACTGCTCTTCCCGTTGGAACGTCGAGCGGCAACATTCACCCAGTTGATGTCGGGCTCGGATGGCGTTCGCACTTCAACCGACTCCACCCCGTCTGTGTCAGGACCGACGAACGTGACCTTTGCTACTGAACCCCTCGTCACGCCCATCGGGTAAGGACTGGACAAGCACGGAAAATCGCCGACTCGCAACCGGTAGAAATGCCCTGCTCCGCCCTTGTAGGCGATGTCGCGAACTTCGATCACGTATTCGCCAGCGTTAGCAAACGTGTAGTGCAACCGAGCATCACCTCGAAGCCCCGGCTCATCGTCACTGTAAATCAGTTCCCGTCCGTTTGCGTCGAGAATCCTCAGCAGCGGGTCAAGCGCCGAGCCCAATCGCCTGGCCACAACTTCGAATGAAAGTTTCTGACCAGCCGCCACTTTGATTCGGTAATAGTTCCTGGAAAGGTTGGCCATCGTTCCGTCAACTGCCGTTAACAAAGCGAGCTCCTGAGCCTTATCGATCGTTGTATTTCCCGCCGCCGCAACAGACGGCAGGTCGTCAACCATGATCAGTTTGAGAGACGACACGCCGCTCGGACCGGCAACCCTTAATCCGTGAATTCCCACGGGAACATTAGCCGGAACGTTCAATCGCCAGGTAACTTCGGCAGCATTCTTGCCATTATCTTTGACGTCGGGTGTCAGTTGAGCAGCGGCTCCAAACTGCGTCCAGAGTTTCGATGCTCCCGCCAGACCGCTTCCGCGGACTTTGACGTCGATCTGCTGCCCGGGAGCCACCGCTTGAGGCGTGGTGGTCGTCACTACCGGAGCGGCGTGAATCGAGCTGGTTGCGGAGCACATTCCGGCAGCGCCAAACAAAGCGGCCAGACAAACTCTGAGCCTCGAGTTGATCATCGAGAAACTCCGGGGTGGGCGATCATGTGGTGGGCAAAAAACCAAAGCGGTTCAACACGGCGGCAGGAAGACAAACCTAATTTAGATTTACTGATGTGTCATCATACGCATCCCGCAAAGAGACCGTCAAAGCCAAAGCCAGATCCATCACCGATGTTCACTCGCCAAGCCCGTACCGGACGATGCACCACAGCGCGGAGAATCCGTCTCGCCAACCGATCTTCTTGCCTTGTTCATACGTCCGGCCTGAATAACTGCATGACATCTCGTAGATGCGGTAGCCCCTTCGAGCGATTCGTGAAGTGAACTCGGGTTCAAAACCGAAACGGTCCTGTTTAAGCAGTGGCGCGATCTCGTCGATGACTTCCCGGCGGCAAACTTTGTAACACGTCTCCATATCCGTGAGATTCAGATTGGTGAAGCAGTTGGACATCGTTGTGAGAAATCGGTTGCCGAGGTAATGCCAGAAGTAGAGCACTCGGTGAGGCTGATCGCCAAGGAAGCGGCTCCCGAAAACGACGTCCGCTTTACCTTCGACGATTGGATGCAAAAGCCGCGGATATTCCGAAGGGTCGTACTCCAGATCCGCGTCCTGAATGATGACCAGATCACCTTGCACAGCTCCAAAGCCCGTACGGACGGCTGCTCCCTTGCCCTGGTTCTTCTCGTGATAGACGAACGTCATTCGGTTGTTCGGCAGCGAATCATCATCCGCAGGCGATTCGAGACGGGCTCGTTGTTCGTCTTCCATCTGCTTGAGCAGGTCGCGAGTTCCGTCCTTGCTGCAGTCGTCGACCAGGACGATCTCTTTTCGAATCGGAACCTGCTTCACTCGATCAAGCAATCCCTGCAGAGTCTCCCGCTCGTTGTAGATGGGAATAACCACCGAAAGCAGCAGCTCATTCGGAATCATATACAAGCCGAGCTGCCGACACGCCGCGTCGCCAAGCGTCTTTCGCAACGAGTCATACCACTCTTGAGAATGCGGCAGGAGCTCGTTCGATAACTTATCGACCGATTGAGAATCAGAGTCCGACATCAGCACCTCAGAAACATAACAGTATCGCGAAAACGGCAAAGTATATCGTCGCAGAACGTTGCACAGAAGCACTCTCGGTCTGCCAGAACTCGATTTGACCGCGACGTGCTCCGCAAAGTGATCAGCTCGACATTTGCCGCAAGCCTGGAAAATACTGCCCAATCGGATTTTTGCGATTGACTGACGATACATGACTGAGTATCGATCGACTTGCAATCTATCGCTGTTATCGATGGTTTGAACCCGGAACTGATGCGAGGCAGTCTCGACTCTGGTGGTGGTGTCGGACAGTTCGAAGTACGGCTACCTCATTCAGCAGCCGGAAATTCGCATGAATGAACAATCCAGGATCGCTCAGGAAATGTCCGCACCGCTTCGAGAGCTACTGACAGTGTGACGAAACTCTCAAGCTGCTTTGTTAGCTGGATCAGAGACCGCAGCGTGACCTGGTTCTTTCACACTGACATCTGTCGGCTGGCGGTCGTAGCCGTATTGGCGAAGCTTGTGCCCGGCGAGCAACCAGGTGAGACGTTTCTGACTCGACGTGAGTTGATCAGCCCAGGCCATGTCGCTGCGGAGTTTGATCGGGCCTGCCGTGCGGACTCGGTTGCCGGCGTAAAGATGTCCAGGAGCCATCGGAGCGCCGGACAATAGCCGGTCAGCGATGGATGAATAATTCAGCCCCGCGACTTCCCCGATCTCTTTCAGCGTTCGTTCCGGAGTTGAAACAAAGTCTTCGTAATGGATGCACGTTGACGGCCGGTCGGGAAACGCCTTCCGAACCTGCTCACTGAGAAAGTTCATGAACAGCCAGTAACCGGCGGAAATATGAATTGGTCTGGGCTTGATATCCTGCGGAACTCCGCCTTCTTTTGATTTGGCAAACGGTTTCATCCGTGACCACGCAACACCGCGAGCATCGCGCACCAGGTGAACCAGACTGACGTCGAGCCCCGGAGTCAGGCAAAGCAGTTTCGCTCGCAGCGGATTCTTCGATGACTCAATGATGACTCGCTTGCCCGTGGCTTCCGCGATCGCCTGATACGTGGCGTGCGTCTGATTCAGGCATTCGGCGAAATCTGGATCAGGGTTTCCCGCACGAAGCCTGTGCCACTCTGGAATCGCAAACCGTTGAACTCGAGTGAACTTCGTCATGAGTCGCTCGTGTTCAGTGATCGACGCCCGGCCGGTTAGTTCTGACCAGCGATTGCGTACCGACTTCCAGATTTCGCAGGCGTCGCGAGCTTCGCCACACGAGCAATTCTCTTTTTGAGCGGAGCCTTCGATAAAAAGGTGCACTAACTCGCCGACACCAATGACGTCTTCGTGATTATTGAGAATCGTGTCGAGCACTGTCGAACCGCTGCGTCCAGCACCCATCACATAAACGACTCGAATCGGTGCATCCGGTCGAGCATCAGCCGTTTCAGCGGCAATTTTCAGTTCTGTCAGTTCCGCCACACTCGGACTCCATTCCGGTCGAAATTCACATTCCGCTCAAATCCCCGATACCTCGGGGTCAAAGAATAAAGCCACGGCCAGAATCAGGACAACGCGAGGTTTACTGCCTGAAAAGTTGATTCGGGACGAATTTCGGGAACTCTAACTCCCAAATCCAGGATGCCCGCGCGAAAGTCTCTGCTTACAGACTCGACAGAATTCGAAGTTTTCAGCAGAATCCTACGTCTCACGCGCAGATTGTCGTCCACCATTGAGTCATCTTCTGCCTGCTGGCTCGCTCAGAAATAACAGTGTTCACGAGGGTTTCCGATGACCGACGTTGCCACCGAAACTGCCGCACCCGCAGAAACTCCAGAACCACTCTTCAGCAAGGCTGATCTGCGAGAGTTCGAGGCCGAAGACGTCCTCGCCGGGCAGATTATCTGCAAAATGCTTTCACTTCTATTCATCTACACCCTCATCGCTATGTCGATCGTCTCAATCTGGACGGCAACCCGGTAGATCGCCACATCTGCGATTCCGTCAGAGCAATTCGCTTTGAACCGCGAATTCGGCCACCCAGAAACGCAATATAACCAGGCCCGGAGAATTCGATTTCTCCGGGCCTGGTTTGTTTCAATTGATGAACCCAGTTCCGGATCAAATCCACTGGCCTACTTCGACCGGCCTGATTCCCAGTCGAGACGCAGGATTCTTCCGGACGCAAAGCCGACGACCAGCCATTCGCCGAGCGGATCGCAGACCAGACTCGCGACGTCGTCGGGAGTTTCTGCGGCCCACAAGAGAGCGCCGTCGGCGTCGAGCCAGTAGATATGCCGCTCAACAGTTGAGACGACGAGTCGCTCACCGAAGTAACTCGCCGCGACTTTCGACGGCGTTCCTTCGACGACGAAGGACGTCCGGGTATTTCCGCGATGGTCGAAGCACTGCACACCGTGGGCGAAACCAGCCATGTAAATCGCCCGAGCCCCTTCCGTGATACTGAGGTCACCGACGGTCGACCAGATTTTCTCGCTCCAGACTTCCGATCCATCAAACCTATGGATACAGAGATGTCCGTACTCGGCCGCGCCGCAGATGCGTTTTTTGTCGACGCAGAACTCAATGAATTTGAGCGGCTTCGCCGTAGAGAACTGCCCCAGCTTCTTTCGGTCGATACTCAGCAGAGCGTTGTCGCAATTGTCCAGCCCCATCACGACGTTGTGACCGTACGGGTCAATCGCGGCCGTCAGTACTTCAGTCGGAGATTCGCTTGACCAGGCAACTTTCATCCGCCCGTCAAGCACGCAGAATTCGTGAGTTCCACAAACCGCGACTCCAACTTCGCCCGTGTCCGACCATTTCAAGAGTCGAGCGTTTCTCAACCCGCGACTCAATGTCTGTACTCGCCCCTGACAATTCAGTCGGTACATGCCACCCGACAAATCGACGGCAAACAGGTCACCCGTTTCGCGAGCCTGACATAGACTGCTCAGCTCAGCATCCGTGTTGAATGCCCAGGCAACGCGTGGAGCAAGCCCGGGGCCAGAGTGAAGCCAGTCGGTTGAATTGGGCATCGCAGTTGAAATCCTGTGCCGTGCAGTTGCAAATCCAATTCGCAAATGGTTAATCATTAGCCACGGATGGACAACGATTCGCACAGATGTCTCTGAATACTTCAGAAAACAATCCGTGTTTAGCCGTGGTCCTTTAGTCCTGTCTCGCGTCCGAAGAACAAAAGTTTCAGGTTGTCATGTTCCCATCTCGACTTTGCTCGAACATTAACTTCTCACACTGAACGTCGCGACCTGATTCTACCTGCTAGCCACGAATCAGTGGCAAACTTCTGAAGTCAGCTCCACACTTTGTCGCGCCGCAACTTTTGATCAACATCCGTCAGACGGGAACAATTCTATGACGAATATGAGCGTGCAAATCCAACGGCTGTGCGTTGTGTTTTTTTTTACAGGACTTGTGATGACCGATCCAATGGCGCCGCCAATTTCAGAGCAGGTAGTTCAGGCTGCGGGCTTCGACCGTCCGGTCGGCGATCCAGGGCAAAGTCGGTCCGTCGTGATTTCGACAAACGGCATGGTCGCAACAAGTCACCCGCTGGCGGCTCAGGTTGGGTTGGATATTCTCAAAGCTGGAGGCAACGCAGCGGATGCGGCCATCGCCACCAGCGCGATGATGGGATTGGTCGAACCGATGAGCTGCGGGATCGGCGGCGATCTGTTCGTCATCTATTGGGACGCGAAAACCAAATCGCTGCACGGGCTGAACGCCAGCGGTCGTAGTCCCTACGCTCTGAACCGAGAAGTTTTCAAAGAACAGGAGCTCGACGAAATTCCGATCCACGGTGTACTGCCGTGGTCGGTCCCGGGTTGCGTCGACGGTTGGGAAGAGCTTCGAAACAAATTCGGCACCATGCCGTTCGAGCAAACGCTGAAGCCATCGATCGACTACGCAGAAGCCGGCTTCCCCGTTACGCAGATCATCGCCGGCTATTGGAAGAGCGGCGAAGAACGCTTCAACAACTGGCCGACCGCAGAAAGAACATATTCAGCAAAGACGTATCTTAAGAACGGCAAGGCTCCACGTGAGGGCGAGGTCTTCAAGAACCCGTACCTGGCGAACAGCTACCGGGCAATTGCCAAAGGCGGTCGTGACGCGTTTTATAAGGGAACGATCGCTAAACAGATCGTCGACTTCAGCAACCACGAAAGTGGCTACTTCTCGATGAAGGATTTTGCCGACCATACGTCGGAGTGGATCGACCCCGTCTCGACAAATTATCGAGGCTATGACGTCTGGGAGTTGCCGCCGAACGGCCAGGGCATCGCCGCTTTGGAAATGCTGAATGTGATCGAAGGATTTGACGTTAACAAGATGGGGCACAACTCGGCCGATCTGATTCATCTTTTCGTCGAAGCCAAGAAGCTGGCATTCGCTGACCGAGCTAAATTTTACGCCGATCCCAACTTCAACAAACTGCCGATCAAAGAGCTGATTTCCAGGAAGTACGGCAATCGTCAGCGAGCACGAATCGACATGCAGAACGCGGCGAAGGACGTCGATGCGGGCGATCCGATTCTGAGCCAGGGAGACACAATCTACCTGACGGTCGTCGACAAAGACCGCAACTGCTGCTCATTCATCCAGAGCAACTATCACGGGTTCGGTTCACAGATCGTGCCCGGCGAAGTCGGCTTTGTGATGCAGAATCGAGGACAACTGTTCAACCTGGATCCCGATCACCTCAACACGCTTGAGCCACACAAGCGGCCGTTCCACACGATCATTCCTGCCTTCGTGACAAAGGACGGCAAGCCGCACTTCTGCTTCGGAGTCATGGGCGGCGACATGCAGCCCCAGGGGCACGTGCAAGTCTTAATGAACATGATCGATTTCGGGATGAGTGTTCAAGCCGCTGGCGACGCCTCACGCGTCAACCACGTCGGTTCTCAAACCCCAACAGGAACAGCCATGTGGGAAAGGGGCGGCGAAGTCGGGATTGAATCAGGAGTCACTCCCGAAGTCAGAGCCGAACTCCAACGAAGAGGCCACATTCTCCGCGAAGCTCCGGGGTCGTTCGGCGGCTACCAGGGAATCCTGATCGACTGGGAGAACGGAACACTCCACGGCGCAACGGAAGCTCGCAAAGACGGAGCAGCAGTCGGTTACTGAACCAGCTGAAAACAGAGACTTACGTCAACTCCGGAATCGGTCGGCCACCTTCTTGAACAATCGGCATCGGTCGACCTTGATGATTCACCCAGTGCGAATTCAGGTCGATCCCCAGGTGTTGAAACGTCGTCGCCGCCAGATCCTGAGGACGCACCACCGAACTGGCGACTGCTCCACCGCGGCGATCCGTACTGCCGATCGCCTGGCCGTGGCGCAACCCACCGCCGGCAACGACCATCGACATGACGTTCGTCCAATGGTCTCGCCCGGCGTCTTTGTTGATGACTGGCGACCGGCCAAACTCGCCCATCATCAGAACGAGAGTCTCGTCCAGCAGTCCGCGCCGTTCGAGGTCCGTGACCAGTCCATAGAAAGCGCGATCGACTCGTGGAATAAGTGGCTTAAGCCCCTTCTCGATGCCGCCCCAGCGGACACTGTCGCCGTGATGATCAAAGTAGCCCCACGCTCCACTTACCAGCACGAACGTGACTCCGGATTCGACAAGCCGTCGTGCAAGCAACGCTTTCTCGCCAATACTTTCTCGACCGTACAGATCGCGAGTTGCGTCTGGTTCGCTCTTCAGGTCGAACGCTTTCTGTACCTTCCCGGAGACGACCATCTCGTAAGCCTTCTGCGTCGAACGATCAAACGCTCCCAATGTGCCGTGCTGATCAACGTTTTTACGCAGCGCATCGAACTGTGCCCTCAGCGTGTCGCGATCCTGCAATCGTGGCGCTGAGATTCCCTTGGGTAAATTGAACCTGCCAGTCAGCTCAAGGCCTTTCACCGGGTTGAAGTCGGCCCCCATATGGCCGGCCCCGTACACGTCAGATGTCCATGAGTTGGCCAGTCCGACGAAGGCTGGCAGATCGGGATCGTTGGCTCCTCGAAACTTCGCCGCGATAGATCCCATCGATGGATATCCGGCGCCATCTTTACCATCGTTGGTGCGGCGAGCCAACGGATTGCCGGCCTGCATCGTGATTGGTGTGTGATTGCTGGCTTTGCAATCGACCGCGCGGATCACCGATATTCGGTCAGCGATCGACGCCTGCAGTGGGAGATGCTCCGTGAACTGAACTCCAGGAACGGCCGTGCTGATCGGCGAAAACGGGCTACGGATTTCCTGTGGTGCGTCCGGTTTTGGATCCCACATATCAATCTGACTTGGGCCGCCCGATAGCCAGAACAGAATCACAGACTTCTTCGGTCTTTCGGCAATGTCGGCATCTGCAGCGTTCAGCAGACCTGGCAACGACAGCCCGCCCATACCGGCCAGACCGGTTTGCAGAAACCATCGCCGCGAGCCCACTCGAATCAGGCCATGACCCGCTGGAGCAAACGTATTCTTTATCGAACTCGTTGAATGCTGGCTGGCGTGAATATCAGATTCGATGAAATTGTTCATGACTGAATCCTTAAAACTTCGGAAACCCTGACTACTGATCATCTTCCGCAGGTTCTTATCGACAAACAACTTATCCAATGGGTGTGAAAATTAAAAACGGCAGCCTGCAGGTTCACGTTTGTGTCACGGTCCGAGACCGCACATCCTCGCGAGCACGCCCGGTCAACTGTTACAAATCAATAGTACTAAAGGCTCGTGCGATTAACTGCAGACATTCCACGATGGACGAAATCAACATGCGATCAACGATTACTGCCGTATTGACAATTTTCTTCGCCGCATCGGGACTTTCCGCAGCCGACTGGCAACAGGCCGCCGGGCCAAATGGCAACTTCGTTGTCGACGGAAAAGCCGTTGGCAATTTCAGCGGGGCGATGAATCAGAACGTCGTCTGGCGATCTTCTTTGCCGAACACCGGCCAGGGAACTCCAATCGTGTCGAATGGCCGAGTCTTCGTAACCAGCCACGAACCCATCACCAAAGACACCGAAATGGGCTCAATGATTCTTGGGCTGTGCTTCGACGCCAGGACCGGCAAAGAACTGTGGCGACGCAAACTTCCCGGCACTCGGGTCACTGATTTTTCCAGCCTGTTCAGCGACAACACGGCTGCCTCGCCAGTTGCCGACGGCAGCTGTGTACTGTTTTCGAATGTTGGCGGCACACTGAAGTGCTTCAACTTCGCCGGTACTGCGAAGTGGTCCTTCCAATGGGGGCCGTTTGGCCGACACCACGCTCGGCAGCACGAGCCAATTCTGCACAACGGCAAAGCCATCCTGGTGCAGGTGCCTCGTGAAGATCTGGCGTCTGACGTCACAACGAAGGCCGATGCAAAGTCCCTTGGCCGCGGTCAGGAATACTGGACTCGACTGCAAGCCTTCGATCTGCAAACCGGCAAGCGAGACTGGATCGCCGAAGCCGGAACGTCATGCCACTCGACATCTTTGATCGGCAAAACTAGCGGCGGCACTACGGCCATACTGACCGGTCGAGGCGGCGGGCATCAGCCTCCGGAAGAACCGTACGGAATTTCGCTGGTCGACGCGGGCAACGGAAAGACGATCTGGGAACTGCCAGTCACGGGCTACGCCTCACACCAGAGTTCAAGCTGGAACAACGATGTCGCCTGCCTGTTCGCCGGTCAGGAACATCTCACTGTTGATATTCAAACGGGCGAGGTCCGAAGTCGCACATCCGTCAACGAAGGCGTGACCATCCGCCGCCACGCAGACGGAGGCTACAAGACGGAATCAAACCAGAATCTTAAGAAATCGCGACACCCACTCACCAAGCAGGCCAACTGTCTGGTCGGCGACTATCACTACTTCCGTGCTCACGACGAGTTCCTGATCGGCCGTGTAAACATTCAAACTGGCAAGGTCGAATACCTGCAGGTGCCAGTTCAAGTGATTCGCAAAGATGGTGCCGACGACGAAGTCCGCTGGAGTGACCCGCTGAAGAACGACATGAAGAATGCCCACGGTTTTCTCGCCACGCAGGACCGCCGAAACGCCGGCAACGGTTGGGGACACGTCTCCGCCGCCAGCCCAATCGTCGTCGGCGAAAACATCTACATGCCAACAATGCTCGGCATGGTTTACGTCCTTAAATGGAACGCCAAAACCCTCGACGAAAAAACACTGGTCTCAATCAGTGACCTCGGTACAGCCGGACAAACCTGGTCCCTCGCAAGCCTGTCATTCTCCGACGGCCGCCTCTACGCCAGAACGCTCAAAGAGCTGATTTGCTTCGGCGCTCCGAAATAACCACGAGGAAATCAGCAGACTGCACTGGCACACGTCTGCCGTTCACCAGAATCCTGACTACACGGCTCGCCGAAAGGGAAGCTGCCCATTCCCGACAGCATGGCCAGGGGTCATCGCCTACTGACTGATCAACGAATCAAGCAAAGTACTCAGACGCTCGGGCCAGTACGGTTTCAAATACCAAATCAGCAACAGCACAACCGCCAACGAAATCAGTTCTTTGGCGAAGGACGACAAAAACCGGCTGATCGATTTTGATTCGTGACCACAACCCGGACATGTTCTTGCTGTCGTGGATATCTTGTGGCCACACTCTTTGCATTTTTTCATTGCCATTGCGGTACCGTACCAATCATGAATCCTGCTTTAAGACTTTGGGTGAATGATTGCACGGCGGCGGCATCTCCATGCTACTGAATCGCGAGGTGATCTTTTGAATGACCCGTACCGGCCGATACTTGCCGAGGCTCGTCAAATTCAGTGACGGAGCGACTTCCCAGACCAAATTCTACGCACAGGGAGTCGACTATTTCGACTCACTGACGTACGTGGACTTCACATTAAAACTTGATCGACTCAAAACCGTTTAACGAGGCCGCTTAGAGGCAGCCAGCTCCGGCCGAGAACCCGATTCTTTTCTCATTGCCGCTCGAAGCTTCGGACTATGCCAGAATTTACTATCGTTAGCCGTATTCGATCTTTCCAGTTCAGCCATCGAAGGAATCACAACAATGACTGATCAAAGACCAGTTAGCCGGAGGCTATTCCTTCAAACGACGGCGCTGACCACTACGACTCTGGCGAGAGGACAATCACCTATTAGCATCGCGAAGCCTTCTACACGGCGCATCCCGGAATTCGCCAACGCGATTGGCATCGTCTCGGCGTCGGCTCATGCTCAACTGACCGGCCGTGCTCACGGGCGAACATTTTCGCTGCTCGAAGTACCCGGCATCCTCAGAAACGAACTCGATCTGCGGGTCGTCGATCTCAACACGTCGTCATTCCCTGATTTCTCTAAAATCGACAGATCCTATCTTGATAAGTTGCGAACAGCAGTCAGTGACGCTGGTTGTGTTATGACTAATCTTAAGATGAATCAGCGCGGCATAGATATGAACAGCCCAGACAAACAGGTTCGCGCCAAGGCGCTGAACGAATACAAACGGTCGATCGATATTGCTTCGCAACTCGGTTGCCGCTGGGCTCGGCCGCTGCCCGCTAAGTCGAAGCCAGCCATGCAAATCCACATTTCGAGCTACCGCGAACTTTGCGAATACGGCGCAGAGCGAAACGTAACATTGCTCGTCGAGAATTTCGGTTGGATGCAGGCCGAAGCTGATTCGGTAGCAAAACTCGTAAAGGCCATCGGCGGTAATGTCGCGGTCGGAGTCGACACCGGAAACTGGAACAGCAACGAAGTTCGTTATCCTGGCCTGACTAAATCATTTCCACTCGCCGTCACGTGCGACTTCAAAGCGCGCCGGTTCGGGCCGAACGGCGAACACAACGAGTACGACCTGCGGCGTTGTTTCGACATCGCCTGGGCAAGCGGTTTTCGCGGGCCGTGGGCACTCGAACATTCGAACTCGAACACAAAGGCGTTGCTCGCTGGGTTTGCAAAGCTGCGAGACATGCTTCGTAAGTGGACGACCGAGAATTCAGCGAACGATAAATAAATTCGAGTTCGCGAAGAACCACTTCGTGAACTCTTCAAATCGACGAACAATAACCCGGCGAGGCAACATGAACACCTTAAACGAAACGGACGGTTTGTCACACAAGATGCTGATCCTCTGCACGTTGCTTGCCGCTACGGAAAATCTGTTTGCGACAGAGCACGCAATATCAAGTAACCACGAGACAAACATCGTTGACATTGGGTCGCGGCGAGAACTGTTTGTAGATCGGCACCTCGTCGGCGATTTGAAAGGAACGTCGCTGAAGCTTCACACGCCGCAGCTCATGCCACCGATTTCGCCGCCTCGGCCTCACGGACACTATGCGACTGTGCTGCGAGCTAATGAAAAATTTCAGTTCTACTACCGTGGCGACACGACACCGGGCAACCACTGGAAGCAAGGGTGGGAGCAGTACCACGAGGGCGAAGTCACGCTCTACGCGGAAAGCAAGGACGGTATCAACTGGACACTGCCAAAACTTGGCATCTACGACGACCACCCAACTTTTCCCTCCGGCAACGTCGTGCTGATGAACGAGTTCCTGGTCACTCACAACTTCACGCCGTTCATCGATACAAAACCGGACGTGCCATCGTCTGAACGGTACAAAGCTCTCGGGGGCCTGGCGTATCAGCCACACAAAGAGCACCTGGAAGTTCGCAGCCGTCGTGGGCCGGGCGGTTTGAAAGCGTACACTTCGCCAGACGGAATTCATTGGAAAAGGCTGAGAGAAACGCCTGTCGTTCCGGAAGAGTGGGGCAAGTATTTTGACTCACAGAACTACGCGTTCTGGTCGGAATCGGAACAGGCTTACGTCTGCTACTTTCGCCGCTTCATCAAAGGCTACCGGGGCATCGCCCGCACGACGTCGAAAGACTTCATCAACTGGACGCCGTTCGTTGAGATGCAGGCCAATCTTCCGAACGAGCATCTCTACACGCCGTGCACACAGCCTTACTACCGCGCTCCGCACATTTACATTGCTCTGCCAACACGGTTCATGACAAAACGGGGCTCGGCGACGGATATCCTGCTGATGAGTACACGCGGCGGCGACCGGTTCGATCGTGAGTTCACTCAGTCATTCATCCGCCCCGGCATCGGAGCCGAAGGCTGGGCGAACCGAGCCAACTATGCCGCCATCGGCATTCACCAGACGAGCCCAAATGAAATGTCGCTTTTTCTGACTGGCGGTCGTCGATACTCGATGCGTGTCGACGGGTTTGTGTCGGTAAATGCTCCACTCGAAACCAGCGAATTCATCACGCGACCGCTCAAGTTCACAGGCTCGAAACTTGAGATCAACTACTCAACGAGCGCCGCCGGGCAACTGCGAGTCGAGATTCAGGATACGAATGGCAAACCGATCCCCGGATTCTCTCTGGAAGATTGCGAACCCATCTACGGGGACCACATCGCAAGGACGGTCCGCTGGAGAGACAATCCCGCCCTCGAGAATTTCGCCAGTAAACCTGTGATGCTCCGATTCGAAATGTCCGATTCGGATCTCTACTCAGTAAATTTCAACTGACCAGTAGAAGTTCAGACGCCGCTCTCAGCCAACAAAACATCTTCACTCGTTCACTCACAAACACTGACACAACAAACTCAGTCTGAGCTGAATTTGATCTTTTCCGGTGGATCGGTGCCGGCCGGTACGAACGACATGGATACCGAGTTAACGCAATGGCGGACGTTATTCTCGGTCAGCCGCTCGCCTTCGAAGACGTGCCCGAGATGTCCGTCGCAGTTTTCGCACAGAATTTCAATTCGAAATCCGTCAGCGTCACGTTCGTGTCGGACAGCTCCTGGTAACTCGTCATCGAAACTGGGCCACCCACATCCAGAATGAAACTTGTCCGTAGAACAGTACAAGGGAGCGTTACAGCGACGGCAGATATAAAGACCGTCTTCCTCGTTGTCGAGGTACTCGCCGGTGCCGGGCCGCTCCGTTCCTTTCCGCAGAATGACCCGTTCTTCGTCCGGTGTCAGCTCGTTGTATTGCGGTGTCATAAATTGTTCCATGTCTCTCGCCGTTCCAAAATCCACTCGAAGCAGCCGATCACGCCATTGTCTCAGATAGAGCAGTGCCCGTTGCTGCAGGTTTCTGATGTGTTAGAACTTTCTCGAAAACTGATCGCCTGCAGCAGTTCGTCCGCCGGGATTCCATAACCGTCGGATTCGCGATCGAACAGTTCTCGGCTCCCGTATCCATAAAGAAAGCCATTCAGACGTGCCGCGGCCGTCGAGTCAACGAAGCCAGAGGCATCAGAATACATCCGGGCGAATTGCTTCATCAAAGACGACTGCTGCTGCAATCGGTATTTCTGATGGTAGCCCTCGGCCAAATAAAAGACCTCAAGCGGCAACACAGGTGTCTGGACTTTCGCACCGAACTTACGGGCCACTATTTCCCTGGTGTTCTCTATAATCTCTCGCTGAGATTCGTCGTGGTACCAAACTGCCGCCATGTACTGTCGGCTGATTCCGTTCCGCAGCGGGTTGTGATTATTCCAGAAGAATTCGACAACATCCTCAAAGGCGATCACGTCCGCATCAAAGTCAATCTGTAGAGCTTCGGTATGATTTCCGAGGCTGTGGTAGGTAGGAAACTTCTTTTCGCCGCCCGTGTAACCCACACGAGTTCGATACACGCCTTCAATGACCCCAAACTGGGCGTCTGGTCCCCAGAATCACCCAAAGGCAAATGTTGCAGACTGAAGATTCTCGGGAACTGATTGGTCGATCAGAGGAATCATTGGAGCGGACGGCCTGGCAAACGGTTGCATCAGTGACTTTCGTGAAATTTCAAGGTCCAGGATATTTAACGAACTCATAGACGATGGCGACTCTTTGGACAAACCTTACGGGCAATCGCGGACTTATAAAGAGCATGTTTCGTGAATCGCCGTTAAGGTAGCTGTTCGCGGCGACAATGACTACGAGATTATAAATGGGCTAACAGTTCTGCCCCGCTTGTACAGGCGGTCGTCATTGTGAAAGGTGTTGTTCAATCACGATCATGTGGTCGTCGTCTGCCTTGATCAGTATCGATTGTTCGCCACCTCGCGACCACGTGACATGCAGTTCGGTCGGGTTTGCGTCTTTGGGGATTCCAAAGTGAATTTCAGCCAGCGACGTCGAAGCATAACTGCCACCGCCGATCAATTGCTTCATCTGAATGCCTGAAGAAGCCACCATTTCTACAATCACTCCGACCGGTTGTCGCGGCGAGTCTGTTCTTATCAACCGCACAGTCAGACTCGGGGCTGGGCGTCGGCAGATTTCTCAGACTCCTCTTTAGCCGCATCTCGACAGCCAGCAGCCAACAGTAAGCCCAGCAGAATCACTGAGACCCCATGTCGGTCGAATGCCAGAACTGCAGCAGAACTCCGCACGTCAAGCCCCCCGCACGGCTGTCGAGTCCGAGTTCTGCGCAGGCGGATGACGTTTCTGAAACTGCTGCCAGAACGAACGAATCTCGTCGGTCACCGATGCCATTCCCACCGCGGCGTGCAGCCAACTGCGAGCAATTTCGATCTTCCCCAGTTGTTCAGCAAGCTGCGCGATCTCGAATCTCAGGTTCGCGTCCTCGTCATTGTGAACCAGAGCCTGCTGCTTGTGCGAAAAATCCCAGCGATACGCCGAAATAGTTGCGGCGATCGTTCGATGCTCCAACGCGGCGTCTACCTGGCCATCTGCACCGAGCATGTCAGCCAGCCGTAGATGCAATTCGAGTTCGTGGGGATGAAAATCAGCGGCGTCCTGCAGCAGCGCAATGCCACGTTTGACATCGCCGTTGTACCCATAACATTGAGCAGCCACGGCAACCGCTTCAGGAAGATGCGGTCGTCGCGTCAGTGCAGACCTGGCTGCATTCAGTGCTGCGTCGGGTTGCCGCAGCGCGAACAAAGCGACCGCTCTTTGTGGATCGGCATCTGGTCCGCTTGAAGCTGGCTCCAGCACCTCGATGGCCTCAGCGTGGCGACGTAACCGGACCAGGCACTCGCCCCAGCCAACCAGAATTTCGTCTCTTCCAGGCGCATCCTGAGGAACTCGTTTTGCAGCCTCTCCATAAGCCAAAGCTGCATCTTCGAAACGTTCGAAGTCGTGGAGGATCGACGCTGCCATATAATGCGGTCGGTGGTCGTTCGGCTGCTGTTCGGTAACAACCTTCAATGTGTTGATCGCCGAGACCATCGCGCCGATGTCATAGTAGGCGGCCGCCAGCAATCGCTGACTATCGGTGCGTGCTGAATTCCACGCAAGCACCTGTCGACACATCAGAATCGTCCGACTGAACTGTCCGGCCCCGGTACCGACGTCATGCAGGGCGACGCTCCCGCGGAACCGCCGGTAACCGAGGAAATCGGATCTGGTGAAGATGATGGATCCGATGGTCTGTCAGAAATTGAAGTCTTCGATTCAACTCAGACAAAGGAACCAGAAATCATTTACGACGTACCACAGAAATACATGAACGCCGACGAATCCGGCCTGCTGATCACCGTACCTCCTGAGGGGAGTAGTGAGTTGCATCTGCAATTAGTCGATTAGGCGATGTTCATCATTTCTCTGCCGGCCTTTGTGCGTTCAAGACGCGTTTGTCACTCAGGTGGCTCTCCGACAGGACTGCATCATTTGATTTTTATAGTACTCTAAGTCTGTCCTCGACTTCGCACACAAAAAAAGCCCGCAGATGTCTGAGCGACGCCTGCGGGCTTTTAGTTTTCAGTACACCCCGACAGACAACCGGCTTTGAAGTCGATCTGGGTGGGCTTCCGGCGAGAATTACTTGTTGCCGAGGATCGCTTCAAGGTCAGGTAGACCTTTGGTCGGACGAACGACATCCTCTTCGAAGTTGTCTTTCTCCTGATCCCCAACCACTGTCGCATACGATGCTGCAAAGGTGTTGGCGACGTAGGGATATCGTGGGTCCTGATTCTGCATCTGAGCGTACGCTTTCTGCTTCAGCAGAATCGTGTAGTTGTACGGGGCGAAGTAGTAGTTGCCGTGATTGGCCGGTGCGTAAGCGTAGTGAGGTGGCATCTGGCAGGGGTTGTCCAGGCAGCAGAGCCCTGTTTTCATGCACCATCCCAATGAGCACGACGACTGACACGATGGACATGAACCAGACTGCGGACACGTTCCCGAGTGTGGGCAGTTCCCCATGTGAGAGTATGACGATGGGCACGTGGGGCACGTGCCGCCAATCGAAAGCCCACCGGGAATCGGACTGTTCTGACAGAAACTTGACGGACACGTGCCCGTGGGACATGTCTGACACGCATCGTAAGATGCCCGCGGCCCTCCGGCGTTGCAACCGCACGAACTGGCGCATGGGGCGGCAGGATTATAGAGTTCAGCGGACAATGTTCCGGCCGTCACTGATAAAGCCGCAATGCAACAGGCGATTGATCTGATCATGATTTGGTTTCTCCTGGGGCTGCCAGGTCCCGGTTTCAGGACGATATTCAAGCGTCGGAAACTGATGCTGCCCTGGCATCGACCACGCTTCTGGGTAAATCGTCATCAACCCCGGCAGGCGTGAGGACTGGCTCGACGTGCGTCACTGTTTCATTCGATCGGTGCGAAACAACCCGTGCGGACGGCGCAAGTTGCAAAGTATGAATGACTGAAAAAACCGTCACGTCCGGACCAGATACCCACCCAATTGCTCGTTTGTAAATTTCGATCCACTATTTCAGGGCTGTTCAGCTGGGGCTGCATCAACGCGAAACACACTCCAAAAGATACATTCTGACATTTGTC